>Ga0116193_1000162_pt1 | contig 64946 bp, 47 predicted proteins | sample AD_UKC115_MetaG_FD_89892 | JGI IMG/M metagenome (GOLD analysis project Ga0116193, IMG submission 89892) | Active sludge microbial communities of municipal wastewater-treating anaerobic digesters from Hong Kong - AD_UKC115_MetaG | ecosystem: Engineered > Bioreactor > Anaerobic > Digestate...
ACCAGCTTATTCTTGTACAGCCATTGGCGGGCCCTCCCGAGCAGTTGATCGCGGTCGGCGCAACGGGCCACTTCGTCCCGCAGTTCACGCACCAGGGAGCGGCGTTGGTGCTCGCTCATCCACCGAAAACCAAGGGCCGTGCACGCTACTTGCTGGTGATCGAACAGTGTCTTCTCCCGCCCGTACAGCGTGCGCAGCGAAGCCACATCAGGGGTGGCAATGCCAAGTTCCTCGCTCAAGTGGCGCCACAGGGCGACGGGAACCACCCGAAAGGCATACAGCAGGCGGCCACTCATGCGCAAAAACCCGATATGCAGCGCCAGACCGAGCTTGTGGGCGTCACCCCGGCGCGCATTGATTGCCTCGCGCTCTGCACCATCGAAGGTGAAAAACGCCTTCATCTCGAAGTCACTGATATCGCGGGGCAGCTCACGCATCCCCAAAAACGTCGTTTGCCAGTCCTGCATCGTGAACCCCATTAGTGGGAGGCCACGATACCCGTTTGAGAAGTGAACAGGAAAGCCAACAGAATCAACGATCTACCAACACCACCCCCGCGCCAGTGCTGGGTTTGCGTACCGCCAGTTATTGCACTGAAAACGAGGGGACCCCGAACACAGCGTGCGGCGCATGTGCAAGGTGATGCAACTGCACCCCAGCGGCTACTACGCATGGAAGGCAGCGCCGCAGAGCCTACGGGCCAAGGACGACCAGAGGCTGCTGGGCTTGCTCAAGCAGGCATGGCTGGAGAGTGGCGGTGTCTATGGCTACCGCAAGCTCACGCTGGACATGCGCGACCTGGGCGAGCGCTGCGGCAAGCATCGCGTGGCGCGGTTGCTCAAGCTCGAAGGCCTGCGCTCGCAGACGGGCTACAGCCGCAGGCCTGGACTACGAGGTGGCAAGCCCGCAGTGGTCGCGCCAAACCACCTACAGCGTCAGTTCAAGGTGGCCCAGCCCAATCAGTCCTGGGTCACCGACATCACCTACATCCGAACCCACGAAGGCTGGCTGTACCTGGCGGTTGTGGTCGATCTGTTCTCGCGCCAAGTAGTGGGCTGGTCCATGGGCAGCCGCATTGACACGAGCTTGGTCCTCGATGCACTGCTGATGGCGCTATGGCGCCGCCAGCCGCATGCGCCTGTCATGGTTCATTCAGATCAGGGCTGTCAGTTCACCGGCCACGAGTGGCAGACCTTCCTGCGCGAGCACAACCTGGTCAGCAGCATGAGCCGACGTGGCAACTGCCACGACAACGCTGTGGCCGAGAGCTTCTTCCAACTGCTCAAGCGCGAACGCATCCGCAGGCGGGTCTATGCAACCCGTGACGATGCGCGAGCGGATGTCTTCAACTACATCGAAATGTTCTACAACTCACAGCGCCGTCATTCATCGGCGGCAGGACTATCCCTGTAGAGTTCGAACAGTGACATTCCCAACGGCTCAAAAGTGTCTAGGAATGCCGGGGCGATTCATCCTAGACTAGAATCGAGGTAACGGTCGGTCACGTATCGGCTGGAACGCCAGCGAATGGCGAACTACAACGGCAGGCGAACCTGTCTATATGCAAAGCCGGCGCTCCCGAGGCGCCGCATATAAATATTGAGTGGGTGGCGGTGCGGAACCGTCAACCCTCAGCGAGGGATTTTTCCCTCTCAAACTAGCCGAGGCATTGCGTTCCTCGCGCTTCAAATAATTACTGGCTGTTCTTGGGCCGGTAGTTTCATATGAGAGAAAATTTCTGGCGAGTTTTCGCCACGGAATTCTCTTTACTCACGCACGGCTAGTCCATCACTAAATCTCATCGGCACGCTGCCGCGCCGATGCTTCCATGCTGGCCTTGCACTTTGCAAGCCTGTCCAATCCGCTGTCCGCTCGGATAGCGTAGTCCTTCTTATTCAATTCAACTCGTTTTTAGTGCGATTGGCCGTTTGTCGTGCGGCAAATAATTTTTTCGACTCTCCCTTTTTAGCTTTCTCCCTTTTTTGTTTAAGGAGTATATTTTATGGGTGCTGATAAATCATATTTTTCGGATCCTGGTAAGAATTTTGAGTTAATAGCAACGCTGGAGCAAAAAGTGACCTACCAACTGACGGCAAAAATTGATGATGAAGTCGTCGAGGTTGGCGGAGCATTGGCAGAGCTGAAATTTGGTGAAATGAATTCGTTAGCCTCAGCTCTGAAAAATATGCTGACCAGCGCGCGTCTATGTGAGCCTGAGCTGTTGTTGATTGAATCTTCTGCACTTAGTAAACCTGGTGGTTCACTACTGCAGTCGCGCTTGTGTTGTTATGCGGAGGAAGGAGCTTTTGATCGAGTCAAGGCAGGTCTTCTTATTAGGGCGACGCTGCAGAAAATGCTGGGGCGCTCTGCCCAAAATGATCCTAACTATCTAGACGACACACAATTTTCAGAAGAGGAGAGGGAGTGCGTGCAAACTGTTGTTCAGGATGCATTGAGAAGCCTGGCAAACAGAAAGATCAAGGCTCCTATCCACGTTAATTTCTGCGGTTCAAATATCTGTTTGGAGGGAAAGTTTGCGCCACGGGCGAACATGGCTGTTTATGAACCGAAGCAGATTTCCCTTTTTGGTCGGATGCTTGGATTCGACACGGGTAGAAAAATCCTGCTGATGCAGATAGAGAGAAAGGTTGTAGATATCCACTATCTTGAGGATGAGCTTCCCCTTGTGCAGGTTGCCGAATTGGCTCAGCTCGGCTCAGAGACGCACGTTCGAGCGCGACAAACACTAGATCATCTGGGTCGTGAAGTTCTTTGTTATTCTTGCTTTGCGGAGCCCCGCGCGGTAGCTTAGTATTTTTGTGACTACGTGGTCAGCTTGCTTTGGTTGGCTGACCACGATAACGCCAAAGAAATAAGAAAAATTAGCATAAATTCATGACTTGAGCGAACAGATCCTGTGCCTCTGAGTCCAATCGCCGCACAGCGATCAATAATGCTTGCTAGCGGAAATCCACGCCGAACTGGATCCACTTGAAGTTTAATGCCTTCGAGCTTCAATGTTTGTGTTGTAATTAATTGGAGTGAATTGTCGTCAGCGAATTTTTGTAGAGTCAATTCCCGGGAATTCGTGAAAAGTCGGAAACTATCATTTTCAAGCTTCCAGCAGTTAATGACTTGTTTCATGAATTCAAAATGCTCTTTCTTCCACAAAAGCACCTGCCGAGAAGGACCAACGTAGGTGCTGATTTCCTCGCCAGCGTACGGGAAACTGGAGGATAGGGACTCATCCCACTTCACTAATTCTGTATGTCGTACCAGTTCAGCCCAGCGTGTCGGTTGAATGCCAGAAAGCCAGTCAAGTGGGTGCGATCCTGATTTTTTTCTTGAAACTATGTGGCCCGTTTCGATCAATAAATTCTCTAGATGCTTTGCATTTTGGTCTGAGATATTTGTCGCCAACTGAGCGATGCCGAAATTTCTTCGCAGAACAAGCATCCGAACAAATTTGAGGGCCTCCGTAGCTGTGAGAGGACTTGTGGTAGTCGTGACAGAGTCTTGTTCAAATGTGCTTAAGTAGTCATGGATTAACGTGATCCTGTTAAGGTCAATCAACTTTTCCTGAAGATATTTGGACCTATCCTGTTGAGTGAATTTCTGAAGCTGAACGGAGCGGTTTGCCAAATTCGGAAAGTAATGTATGTAACTCCGAAATGTTGTGCTTGGTTGTGCATGACCCAGTAGTCGGGCGACAGCCCACGAACAGCGGCGTGTTGATTCCTCACTTCCCAGTACGAGGCGCCGCGCATTCTGGTGTGCGGCGCTGCCGATATCAAACGGATTCAAATTCGTACTGAGGCCCAAGAGATCAGCCACCCTGTTCGCAAACGTATGTCGGTTGTGATGCGGGCTGAGTTGATCGTTGCGGGTTACCTGTTGAATGACAGTACCAATTCTTCTGAGCAGTCCTCGCCGCGCTTCCAAACCATCTAGCCCAAACTCGGTCGGGAAGAGTTCGTCTTTGTCATGCAAGATAGGGGTGGTTTGCCGTACCAAGAACCATTGCTCGATGATTGACCGCTCGTGCGCCGTCAAGCGAAAGAGGAGTGGAACTTGGCGACGGCTTGCTGGCGATTTCAGCCGGCGCAAATGATTGCTCCGAACCATGAGCACCACACAGTCCGGCGCCGGCTCCGTCCAGTCAGATCGCAACAGACATGCGGCCTCCATCCCGCGCAAGCCGAATCGGTACATCAACAGATTGATGAACGCGCATTGAAGATCGCCCACGGATGCTTGGGCTGGAATGGGCGCAAGACAAGCATTGATGCGGAGGTACTCCAGCTCTGTGATGCAGCCAGCGGATACCAACAAGCTGGGCCCATCTGAAAAAATTTCTGACCAATCTGGGTTTTCGACTCCGAACGCAGCGTTCATCGTTTGGTGGAAGTCCTTCAGGCACTGGAGGGCTAGGTGGAGGGTCTTGTAGCCATTCCTTGTTACCTCTGAGCCGGACTCTGGTGACGACTCGGTTGGATCTGGAATGCTCGAACGCGCGTCCATCAAACGAAGGTAGAAATCTGTGACATCTTCTTCTTCGCACGCCAGGAGATCGTGGTCGAAACCGACGGCCAGAAAGCACAGTGACAAGCTGCTGAAATATCTGTCGACAGAACTGACGCGAAGAAGGGTGCCCTTGCGGGTGCTTCTACGTAAGAGGTGCCGCACCCACTCCACCAGGAGAAGGCAACTTCTACCGGCGGACCCTCGGTATTGATCCAGCGCTCTGCAAAGTGCCGCGTCCATATTTCTGCGGCCAATCCCACCAGCGGTAGCGGCGGCGTGTTTTCTGAATATCGTCCGCACCTCGCCGAATAGCTTCTTGCTTGCCTCCTGTGAGATGGCGGGATCTGGCATTCCGGTTGGTGGCGAATGGTCTGCCGTATCTTTGTCAACCAGAGCGGATAGATGAGCTTCATGCTGGTCTGGAGATATCCTGGGTGGGCCTTGCTCGTCCTCGAAAATTTCCGAGCCGCTCTCCGTTTCGGATGCTTTGAATGTTCCGAAATCACCGGCCGCACCGTGCCGCAGTCTGATCCAGTCGCGATGCGGCAATCCGACGGATTGGAGGTCGCCATTCAGATAGGCCGTAAGTGAGGCGGGGAACTCCAGAAGGTTTGCTTGATGGACCAGTTGCGCGATTTCAGAGATCGTTGCAGTGGCGGTGTTTATGTGCGGGGCCAGCAGCCCGATCTCTTTGCAGAGCTTTTGCCACTGAACGGGAGGACTGCTCTTGCCCATGTCCAGGCCACGTTTTGTCGTACTGGCGCGGGCAAGGAAGTTCGCTGCGGCAACACTGATGGGGTAGCGTTTGACGGCGCAGCCCGAATCGATGTCCAAGTCAGGGGAATACTCCAGATAGTAGGATTGATCGAAATGCACAAGCCGAAAATTCTTGGCCACGAGCAGGTCTCGGAGCAGTGGAGGCTCTGTCACCCTAGACTCAAGAACGGTGAGCGCCGTGCCATAGAAAAGACATTCGCGAAGCGAGGTGCGGGAGAGCTCCATCGCTTCAAGGATGGGCTGCAGAGCATGAAGTGCCGCCGCTACCTTTTGGCGGCTGCCGATAGCTTGGTGCGAGAGCAACGTGCGCTCCTCCAAGGCCGGCAGGTAGCGCTTTTTGAGACGTGGTCGAGTCCCATCCGCGCACCAGCGTTGACGAATCCAATCCTGAAGCGCTTCGTATCGAAGGGAGCCGAGTGCTCGCGGGGTGCCCGAGTCGTTGAGCAGCATGCGTTGGCTCAGCATCTCCCACTCGTCGGCTGAGATTGAATCGACAGGGCGCTCGCCAACAAAACGAAGAATCTCACTTTGTGCTTCAGTCAGTGCGTCAGCGTGGCGTTTCGCGCGTCGAGTCTCACGGGCTGCGCTGCCGAATTGCGTACCCTCTACAAGGCACGAATTGCCTGGCGTCAGGTCGGGAAAATCAAGGGGTGTGGTGTCCCAGCCAGGCGCTTGAAGTGGGGCAAACTGAAGCGCGGCGAAGAGCTGTTCAATGGCCGGGCGGATAGCCTCCAAATCCTGAAGCCTCACCCTCGACGAGAACCGACCGTATGTGGCCGTTCCCCCTTCTGCATGCCCGAGGAGGCCGTCGATGATCTCGGGGTCCTGACACAATCGGCGAAGGCTTGTGCTGGCTCGATGTCGGAATAGATTCCAGGGCAACGGCCAGGAGAAGACCTCCATGGAGTCCAGCGTCACTTCAGATACTTCGAACCATTGCAGGCTTTTTCGTGCAGGGTCTTCTCTCAGGAAGAAAAGTGCTGGCATCGCGGTGCTGGTTGCTCCCGCAGATAGAGCCTGCAGCTCTTGAGAGAGAGGGGGATCCTGGCTGCTGAGGGAGGAGGCGAGGCGACGAAGGTGGGGCAGGTAGAAGTCTTGGAAGAGCCGGAGCACCTCGCTGGGAAGAACCACCATACGGCCGTCATGACGTTGGGAGGCAACTTTGTCCACGACGAACAAATACCTTTCGTCCCAGTCGACCTGCCCGAAGGACTCCAACGGGCTCGACACCGGCCGAATTGCAGTCGCGGCAAGTATTGCTGCGGTCATGTAGACCGTCACCGCGTTGTGATGGACAAGCCAGTTCTCTGCCGGGCCTGCCGCCAGACTGCCAATGTGCTGACGTACACGTGCAATTTCTTCGCGCAGCAATGGGTCAAGCGGGCTCAGTTCACTGCCGGCGATGTTTTCTTGTGCTTGCGCGTTCAGTGGGAACAACGGAGGTGGCGCGAGACCCGCAGCGGTTATTCCTCGGTGGACTTCTGCTGTCTGAAAAGCTGCATAGGCACAAGATCCCGGCAAACCACTTCGCGAGCTGCTCGCAAGCAGGCGACCGAGTACGGGGTCACCGGTTGCCTCGAAAACGCCTTGCTCAAGGACGTGTGCGAGCATGCCTGAGCGAACGCGTTCAAGGCCGGGCGTGTGTTTGCACATGTCGTTGAACATTGCCTCCGGCGAATTGTGGGCCGGTGACGACGGCCAAAGATCCAGGAGTGCGCGTGCCGACAGGCGCCCCGAGCCGTGCTGAGAAATAATCGCCGCAACCTCGTCTGGAAGCTGCACTTGAAGTTGGCCAGCGAGGGGTTCCAGCCACTGCGATGTCGCAGACGAAGCCTTCCATCCCCTCGGATGCCGGGGGGCGAGTTTCTGCAACGTCAGGGTGTCGGGGTCGATGCTCCAGTCCGGCCCACATTGACTGGAAAAGGAGATGTCGGTCGCTGCCATCCGAACGGATTTGGCCGTGTAGACAGCAATCCAAATGAATGCGCCCAAGAGGCGAAAACTTTCGGGTGCATCTCGCGCGATTGCAGCCTGCCACCAGTTTTCCAGACAAGCCCGTTCAAACTGATTGAGGCGGTTGGTACTGAACGGGAGGAATTGCTGGTCTTCGATGGTGGCGAGAAGCACACCACGCGCTTCATGTTCCTGAGCCACCGGATTGAGGCGCTCATCAATCTTTGCTTCCCAGCATTCGGTCCCTTCGCCGCCATCCTGGTCGATGGATCTTCCTGTGATGGGCTGGGGGTCTTCCGCCAAAATTTCGCCAGAAGAAAACACAGTCGGCGCTGTACTTTGAGCGGATGTTCCCCAAGGATGCTGACGGCTGGAAAACAAGCGGGCATATTGAGGGAAGGCACCCTTCGCGGTCAGAAGTTCGGCTCGGTCGGCCCGGATCGGCTCAGATTCACAGTAGCTGCGCAATGTCCGGAGCAGTTTGATATGAGCCTTGACGCCGGGCCCCTCGTTGGACGCCAGTTCTAGCTTGCCGACCAGAGCCGCAGCTTCCCAAGCCAGATGCTGTCTATATATAGATAGTGATCCACTGGGGGGGCGAAGCCCAGCGAAAAGATCCCGCCAATCCCAGTCGCCAGAGACTGCTTGGCGCAAGCTCCACGACACCTCGACGAGCCGTTTGTCCGGCTCGGAGCCCTCATAGATGGCTGAGATGAACTGGATGAACGTCCAGGTTCGAAGTGTCTCCAACCGGAGGTGGGCGGCTGCGTCAGGGTGATAGGCCCTGGGCACGCACAGCGCGAGGAGGGCAAATTCGCGCAGTGTGCCGCGCGGAAGCTGCGCGGCCACCTGTTGGGCCGGAGGCAAATATGGATACAGACGGGCAATGGTTGGGGATGCCGCCAGGGATTCCATGAGCCGGCACAGCTCCGAAGTCGGCTCGGATTCATCGGCCCATGAGGAGGCCATCTTCAACGGCACAGACTGGCGCAAGTACTCAATGATTGATCCGACGTACTCAGGATTGGCGCCGGTTTTTGACGCATCAAGTACCGAAAGCAGCGGACGAGTCAGCCCCAGTCGGTTGGCCCATTCAAGCAAAGGATGAAGCGAGACTGGAAGCCCAAAGGTCTCAAAAGTCTGTCCGCCCTGGTCATCCGAAATCCCGGGTCCGTTGTCCATGAGGTCTCAATCGTTGAAATGCGGCGCGTCCTGCACCGACCGGAATCGTCAAAATTCCATGTGCATTCAACGTTTTACATCATTTCTAGTCAATTGAAAACGTAAGATATGTTCTCATTAGCCTAGAGCTCATAACCTTCTCGCGCAACCAATATTGAAGCGGTTTCCGCTACAAGCAAACGCCCACTTGCCAGTGGGCGTTTTTGTTTCTGGCGCGATTTGTTTCACCCAGGCAAGCCCATGTCATACTGCTTTTTTGGACACTGAAAAGCACAATGGTGGAGCGAGCGCAGACCCTGATCCGCACCCTGCAACCGGGATGGCTGGCGCTGCATGGCAACCGCATGGAGGATCTGGCCCAGACCGTGGCCGAGTGGTTGCACCGCCACCCGCTCGAACCTCTGGAGGCTGAGGTGGTGCTGGTGCAGAGCAATGCCATGGCCGAATGGTTCAAGATGACCATGGCCGTGCGCAGCGGGGTCAGTGCCGCGTTGCGCGTGGAGCTGCCCTCGCGCTTCCTGTGGCGCAGCTACCGGCAGGTGCTCGGCGCCCAGGTGGGGGCTGACGCGCCCACAGACAAGGCTGCGCTGACGTGGCGGCTGTTGAAGCTGCTGCCTGCGCTGACCGAGCGGCCCGACTATGCACCGCTGGCGCACACGCTGCGCAGCGCCAGCCCCCATGACCATTACCTGCTGGCCCGGCGCCTGGCCGACCTGTGGGATCAGTACCAGGTCTATCGCCCCGATTGGCTGGACGACTGGGCCCACGGACGCGACGGCTTGCGCGGGCCGGGCGGCGCACTGTCGGCCCTGCCCGAGAGCGAACGCTGGCAGCCTGCGCTGTGGCGTGAAGTGCTGCAGAGCCTGACCGATGCCGAGCGCGCCGCAGCGCGACCCCAGGTCCACCGGCGTGCGCTGGATGCATTGCTGCAAGGGTATCTCCCAGCGCAAGGTGCCCAGCTACCGCGCCGCGTCATCCTGTTCGGCATGGCGCATGTGCCTCAGCCGGTGCTGGACTGGTTGGCCGCCATGGCGCGGCACTGCCAGGTGTTGCTGGCCATTCCCAACCCCTGCCGCTACCACTGGGCTGACATCATGGATGGCCGCGAATGGCTGCGCATGCACCAGCGCCGTCTTCCGGCACGGGCAGGGCGGGACCTGGCCGATGTGCCGCTGGAACAGATGCACCTGCATGCCCATCCGCTGTTGGCCGCCTGGGGGCGACAAAGCCGCGATTTCGTGCGCCAGCTCGATGCGTATGAAGATGCTGCCGCCGAGCCCTCGCTGTGGGGCATGCCGCGCCTGGACCTGTTCGATGATGGTGAGGCGCAGGACGCGCCCCTGCTGCAGCAGGTACAGCACCGCATCCGTGACCTGGTGCCCTTGTCCGACCACCCGCAGCGCACCCTCGCGCCGGACGACCGATCGATCCAGTTCCATGCGGCACATGGTGCCTTGCGCGAGGTCGAGGTGCTGCACGACCAGCTCCTGGAGCTGCTGGCACACCCGCCGCAGGGCCGGGCGCTGCACCCGCGTGACATTGTGGTCATGGTGCCGGACATCGACGCCATGGCGCCCGCCATCCGTGCGGTGTTTGCGCAGTACCCATCGGACGACGCGCGCCACATCCCCTTCGACATTGCTGACCAGAGCCCGCGCACCAGTCAGCCGCTGATGGCCGCCGTGGAGTGGCTCTGGGGCCTGCCCGCGCGGCGTTGCACGCTGAGCGAGCTGCATGGACTGCTGGACGTGCCTGCCCTGGCGGCGCGTTTCGGCGTGCAGCCCCAGGATCGGGACACCCTGGTGCACTGGATGGCACAGGCCGGCATCCGCTGGGGCCTGACGCAAGACCACCGCAATGCTCTGGATCTGCCGCTCTGCGGTGCCACCAACAGCGCGCACTTTGGCTTGCAGCGCATGCTCCTGGGCTATGCCGGCGGGGCCACCCGTTTTGCAGACATCGAACCCTGTACCGAGGTGGGCGGCCTGGATGCCGCGCTGGCGGGTGCCCTGGCCGCCTTGCTCGAACGCCTGGAAGCCTGGCGCTGCGCGGCCAGCCAGCCCGCCACGCCCGAACAGTGGGCGCAGCGCCTGCGTGCACTCTGGGCGGCGTGCTTTGCGGCCACCGACGACAGCGACCGCCAGGTGCTCGAATCCCTGGAGGCCGCGTTGGAGGCCTGGCTCCAGGCCTGCGATGGGGCAGATTTTGCGCAGCCGCTGCCGCTGGAGACGGTGCACGACGCCGTCCTGCAATGCCTGGAGCCGCCCAGCACGCAGCAGCGCTTCCGCGCCGGGGGGGTGACCTTCTGCACACTCATGCCCATGCGGGCCATCCCCTTTGACGTGGTCTGCCTGCTGGGCATGAACGACGGCGACTACCCGCGCCGCACGCCGCGCAACGATTTCGACCTCATGGCCCAGCCCGGCCAGGCAAGGCCTGGGGACCGTTCGCGCCAGACCGATGACCGCCAGCTCATGCTCGACGCATTGCTGGCGGCGCGCCGCGTGTTCTATGTGAGCTGGACCGGCCGCAACGTGCGCGACAACACCGAGCAGCCGCCCTCCGTGCTGGTTGCGCAACTGCGGGACTACCTGCAGGCCGCCTGGGGGCCGCAGGTATTGGCCGAGCGCACCACCGAGCACCCGCTGCAGCCCTTCAGTGCGCGCTACTTCCAGGGTGAGGTCGGCCTGTTCACCCATGCCCGCGAATGGCGCGAAGCCCATGCCCCGGTGCCCGAGCATGCACCGGTCGCACTGCAGCCCCTGCCCGCGCGCGAGGCCGCCGCGCCGTTGGCCTTGCGCGACCTGGCCAATTGGATGCGCCACCCCGCCCGCTACTTCTTGCGCAAGCGCCTGGGCGTGGTGTTCGACCGCGACGACGATGCGCCCGAGGACTCCGAACCCTTCCACCTGGCGGGTCTGGAGCGCCACACCGTAGCGCGCCAGTTGCTCGATTTCCTGCCCACCGACTGGGCCGCGCTGCCCGACAGCGCCCCCCAGCACCACCTGGGTCAGGCCCTGCAGCGCCTGCGCCGTGCGGGCCTGTTGCCTCTGGGCACGCCGGGCGACCACATCGTTGCCCAGTGGGGCGAGGAATGGCTGCCCCCGCTGCAAACCTGGCAAGGCCTGCAGCGTGACCATGCCCAGCCTGGTGCGCGGGTGCAGCTGATACGAACCGCCGACCTGCAGAATGCTATTAATTTGATAGCTACCAGCGCTTATTCAACGTGCGCTGGTGGCAAAAATGACCTCGATCCTAAACCCCTGCCCAGCCTGCAGGACTGGCTGGACGGCCTGCGTTGCAATGCCGCAGGACAGGCGGTGTGGATGCAACTCACCCCCTCGCGCCTGTTGCAGGACGCCAAAAAACGCAGCCTGCGCGCCGACCTGATGATCCAGCCTTGGCTGTGCAGCCTGGCCGCCGCTGCCAGCGGTACCGAACTGCGGGGGCTGCTGGTGGCACGCGACGTCTGGCTGGAATGGGAGCCGCTGGAACCCATGGCCGCACGCACCCAGCTCGACCGCTGGCTGTACGCCTGCCACCAGGGCCAGCGTGCCCCGCTGCCGCTGCCGCGCCGCACGGCATGGGCGCTGCTGGAGAGCGACGCTGCCGCCCGCACCGCCTACGAAGGCAACAGCCAGATGGACGGCGAGGCGCAAGACCCGGCATGGGCACGCTTTTACCCCGACTACGACGCCCTGGCCGCTGACGGCAGCCTGGCCGAGGCCGCCCAGGCCCTGTGGGCCCCGCTGGAGCAGTGGACCCGCGATGCGGTGCGCGTGCATGACCATGGCGCTGCCACCGCCACCCCCGCAGCAAGCAGCACGGAGGCATCGCTGTGAGCACGCACGATATGCTGCCGCAGGCGCTGGAGCCGCTGTCCTTTCCGCTGCACGGCAGCCGCCTCATCGAGGCCAGCGCGGGCACGGGCAAGACCTGGACCATCGCTGCCCTGGTGCTGCGCCTGGTGCTGGGCCATGGCGGGGGGGCGCCGCTGATGCCCGCGCAGATCCTGGTGATGACCTTCACCCGGGCCGCCACGCGCGAGCTTTCGAGCCGTACCCGTGCACGGCTGGCCCAGGCCGCACAGTGCTTTCGTGGCCTGGCCCCCGTGCCTGCGGACGACCCCTTTCTCGCCGCGCTGCTGCAGCACTATGCCCCCGGCCCGCAGCGCGAGCATGCCGCCTGGCGCCTCGCGCTCGCCGCCGAAGCCATGGACGAAGCGGCCGTGTTCACCATTGATGCCTGGTGCCAGCGCATGCTGCGCGAGCACGCCGTGGACAGCGGCCAACTCGACGAAGAAGAACTCAGCACCGACGAGCACAGCCTGCAGGCCCAGGCCGTGCAGGACTACTGGCGCCAGCAATGCTATGGGCTGACCCCTGCGCAGTTCGAGGCTGTGTCCCGCATCTGGCCCCATGTCGATGCGCTGCATGCCGACCTGCACAAGCTGCTGGACGCCGACCTGCCCGCGCTGGCGCAGCCCGCCACGCTGGTGCAGTGCCTGCAAGCGCATGCAGAGCAGGAACAAACCCTGCGTGCGGGTTGGCCGCAGCATGTGCAGGCCCTGCGCGACTGGCTGGAGGTGCACCTGCAGCAGCACAAGGCCCACTGGGACGGGCGCAAGATCCAGATCGGTCGCTGTACCACCTGGCTTGACGCGCTGCAACAGTGGCTGGACGGCGACTTGTGGCAGTCGCTGGAGTGGCCTGAGGCGGCCTGGCGCCGCCTTACGCCCCAGGGCCTGATGGACGCGCGCCTTGCCAGCGCGCCGCCGCTCGATCTGCCCGAAGCCTCTACCGCGCTGGAGCACCTGCAGCAGGCGCTGCTCGCGTCCACACCACTGGCTGCCCGGCTGCGCCTGCACGCCGCCACCGAGGTACAGCAGCGCGTGGCCCTGCTCAAGCGCCAGGGCCGCGTGCTCGGCTTTCGCGACCTGCTGCAGCGCCTGGTGCAGGCCTTGCAGGCACCGCAGGGCGCACGCCTGCGCGCGCGCATCACGGCCCAGTACCCGGTGGCGCTGATCGACGAATTCCAGGACACCTCACCCCTGCAGTACCGTTTGTTCGATCTGCTGTACGCGCCCCGCGCGCCCCAGCCCGACACCGCGCTGCTGCTCATTGGCGACCCCAAGCAATCCATCTACGGCTTTCGCGGGGCCGACATCTACAGCTACCTGGAGGCGCGCCGCGCCACCCAGGGGCGCCACTACCTGCTGGTCATCAACCACCGCTCCACGCAGGCGCTGGTGGGTGCGGTCAACCACCTGTTCGCCCGTGCCGAGGCACGCGGGGGTGAGGGCGCGTTTCTGCTGCGTGATCCTGAGGGCGGTGAAAACCCCTTGCCCTTTGTGCCCGTGCAGGCTCGCGGGCGGCCCGAGCGGTTCCAGACTGCCGATGGACCTGTGCCTGCGCTGGACATCCACCACGACCTGGAACTGGCGGGGATCCCCGAGCACCGCGAACGCTTTGCCGCGCGCTGCGCCGCCCAGATCGTGCAGTGGCTGGCCGATGCACAAACCGGCTTTGCGCAGGCCGACGCCCCTTTGCGCCGCCTGCGCCCGGCAGACATTGCGGTGCTGGTGCGCTCGCGCACCGAGGCCGCCGCCGTGAGGCGCCAATTGCAACAGCGGGGCGTGGCCTCGGTGTACCTGTCCGACCGCGACTCGGTGTTCGACAGCGACGAGGCACACGACCTCGTCTGGTGGCTGCAGGCCGTGGCCGATCCGCAGGACGCCAGCCTGCTGCGCACCGGCATGGCCACCCGCCTCATCGGCCTGGGCCTGGACGAGCTGGCCGCGCTGGCCGACGACGACCAGGCCTTCGAGCAGCGCAGCGCCCAGCTGCGCGCGCTGCACGCCATCTGGCGCAGCCAGGGCGTGCTCACCATGCTGCGCCAGACCCTGCACCAGTTCGATTTGCCCGCGCGCTGGCTGCGCGACCACGGCGGCGAGCGGCGCCTGACCAACGTGCTGCACCTGGCCGAACTGCTGCAAGAGGCCAGCACCCACCTGGAGGGCGAACACGCCCTGCTGCGCTGGCTGCACACCCAGGTGCACGAAGACCGCCTGGCCGGGGATGAACAAATCCTGCGCCTGGAGAGCGACGCCGACCTGGTGCAGGTCGTCACCGTGCACAAGAGCAAGGGCCTGGAATACCCCGTGGTCTGCCTGCCCTTTGCCTGGAGCGTGCCCGGCGGGCGCACGCGCGCGGGCGACTACCCCGTGCTCCCCGATGCCCAGGGCCAGCGCCACCAGCACCTGCACTGGACCGACGAGCTCAAGGCGCAGACCGCCCAGGAGCGCCTGCGCGAAGACCTGCGCCTGCTGTACGTGGCCCTCACCCGCGCGCGCCACAGCGTATGGATGGGCTTTGCCGCCGTGCGCGTGGGCAACGGCAAGCAGTGCCGCACGCACGACAGCGCCCTGGGCTGCCTGCTGGCCGGGCCCCAGGCCGCGCTGGAGCCGCACGACTGGCACACGCAACTGCAGGCCCTGGCCGAGGCCCAGCCCGCGCTGCTGCGCGTGCAGCCGGCCACCCCCTTGCCCGTGCCACTGCAGGCCCTGGCCCCGGTGGCCGATGCACCGGTGCTGGCCCCCAGCGTGCCCTATGCCGCGCAGTTCGACCGGCGCTGGGGCATCGGCAGTTTTTCGCAGCTGGTGCGCGCCAGTGCCCCAAGTTCGGTGCCCCTGGCCGCCCTGGCGCTCCAGCGCCCGGCCGACGATGAGCTTGCGCCCCTGGTGCCGCTGGCCGCGCCAGCCGCCGGGGTTGCAACGCCCGATCCCTGGGCCGCTACTCCCCGGGGCCGCACGCTGGACCTGTTTGACGACACCCTGCCCGCAGCCCAGGGCCTGCCGCTTTCCCCGGCAGCGCAGGCAGCGCCCTGGCACCAGTTCGTGCGCGGCAGCGCCGCTGGCAACTTCCTGCACCAGCAGCTCGAATGGCTGGCGGCCGAAGGCTTTGCGCTGGAGCCCGAAGGCCCCCTGGCCGAGCGCCTGCGCAGGCGCTGCGAGCGTGCGGGCCATGGCGAGCGCGCCGCCGAGCTGGTGCACTGGCTCAGCACCGTGGTGCACCTGCCCTTGCCGCCGGTGGGTGCGTCGCTGCGCGGCCTGCAGCGCGTGCTGCCCGAAATGGAGTTCTGGTTGCCCGTGCACCGTTTGCCTGCTGCCGAGGTCGATGCACTGTGCCGCACCCACCTGCTGGCGGGGCGCGAGCGCCCGGCACTGCCCGAGCGTGAGCTGCGCGGAATGCTCATGGGCTTTGCCGACCTGGTGTTCGAGCAGGGCGGGCGCTACTGGGTGCTGGACTACAAATCCAACCACCTGGGCGACAGCGGCGCCGCCTACACCGCAGACACGCTGGACGCCGCCCTGGCTGCGCACCGCTACGACGTGCAGGCCGCGCTCTATCTGTTGGCCCTGCACCGCCTCCTGCGCGCGCGCCTGGGGGCAGCCTACACACCGCAGCAGCACCTGGGCGGTGCGCTGTTCTGGTTCCTGCGCGGGATCGACGGGCCCCAGGCAGGCCTGTGCCACCTGACGCTGCCCACCGCCCTGCTCGACGCGCTCGACGCCATGCTGGACCCTGCCGAGAACGCCGCATGAACAAGCCCCTCGAACTCTTGCAGCAATGGGTGGACGCCGGTTGGCTGCGCCACCTGGACCGCGCACTGGCCCGCTGGGTGGCCGAGCTCGACCCCCAGGCCCGCCCCGAGTTGCTGATGGCCACCGCGCTGCTGGCGCACCTGGAAGGGCGCGGCCACACCTGCCTTCCGCTGGAGGCCTTGGTGCGCGAACCGGCAGCCCTGCTGGCCTGGCCCGCCCCGGCGCCCCAGGCCCTGGCGCAGGCCTGGCACGCGCTGCCGCAGGGTCTGGACGATTGGCTGGAGTCCCTGCGCCGCAGCCCGGTGGTGCACGAGGAGGGCGTGGCGCCAGACCAGGGCCAGCCGCTGGTGCTGGGGGGCAGCGCCACGGCGCCCTTGCTGTACCTGCGCCGCTACTGGGGTTACGAAACCCGCGTGGCGCAGGCGCTGCGTGAGCGGGCCAGTGCGCCGCTGCCGGTCGATGAAGCCCTGGCAAGACAGTGGCTGGCCCGCCTGTTTGCGCCCGCGCAGCCAGGCCAGGTGCCGGATGCCCCAGCCCGTACCGAGGGCGATGCCGAGGTCGATTGGCAGCAACTGGCCTGTGCCGTGGCGCTGCGCTCGCGCGTGGCGGTGCTCACCGGGGGGCCGGGCACCGGCAAGACCTACACCGCCGCCCGCCTGTTGGCCCTGCTGGCCGCCATGGAACCACCGGGCAGGCCCTGGCGCGTGGCCCTGGCCGCACCCACGGGCAAGGCGGCTGCGCGGCTGCGCCAGTCCATCGACGGTGCACTGCAAGACCTGCAAACGCCGCTGCAGGGTGTGCTGGACGTGCAGGCCCTGGCCCAGCGCCTGGGCCCGGCGCGCACCCTGCACGCACTGCTGGGCGCCCAGCCGCACACGCGCCAGATGCGCCACCACGCGGGCCACCCGCTGGATGTGGATGTGCTGCTGGTGGACGAAGCCTCCATGGTGCACCTGGAGATGATGGCGGCGCTGCTCGACGCGCTGCCCGCCAGCGCACGCCTGGTGCTGCTGGGCGACAAGGACCAGCTCGCCTCGGTCGAGGCCGGTGCCGTGCTGGGCGACCTGTGCCGCGACGCCGCGGCAGGCCGTTACAGCACAGAGACCCGCCGCTACCTGCAGGCCACCACGGGCCAGACCCTGCCCGATGCCTTGCTCGAAAGCGGCGCCCAGGCGCCAGCCCTGGCACAGCACATGGTCATGCTGCGCAAAAGCCGTCGCTTTGGCGGCCCCATCGGCGCGCTGGCGCTGGCCGTGAACCAGGGCGATGCGCCCCAGGCCCGCCGTGTGCTGGACGCCGACCCCCAGGGTGCCGTGCACCTGCTGGCCAGCAGCGATCCGGCGGCGGCCGTGCAACTGGCCCTGCGCGGCCGCTTGGGTGCGGTCGGCTGCTACCGCGACTACCTGCGCGCGATGGCCGTGCCCGTGCCTGCCCAGGAAGACGCCCACACGGCCTGGGTGCAAGGCGTGCTGCGGGCCTTCGACGGGTTTCGGCTGCTGTGCGCTGTGCGCGAAGGCACGTGGGGAGCTGCCGGGCTCAACCGTGCGGTCGAAACGGCCTTGCGCGGCGCGGGCCTCCTGCAGGGGCGGGGTGAATGGTATGCAGGCCGCCCCGTCATGGTCACGCGCAACGACGCAGGCTTGGGCGTCTTCAACGGCGACATCGGCATCGTGCTGCAGGCGCCGGGCGGTGGCCTGCGTGCCTACTTTGCCGACGGGCCGCAGCTGCGCTCGGTGGGTGTGGCCCGGCTGGCGCATGTGGAAACCGCCTTTGCCATGACGGTGCACAAAAGCCAGGGCTCGGAGTTCGGGCATACCGCCCTGGTGCTGCCGCCCCAGGCCGCCGGGGCCTTGCTCAGTCGGGAGCTGGTGTACACCGGCATCACCCGCGCGCGCGACGCCTTCACCCTGGTGGCCGCGCAGCCCGCAGTGCTGGAGCAGGCGCTGCGCCAGCGCACACAGCGCAGCAGCGGCCTGCCTGCGCGGCTGCAGGCTTGACCTCTCAGCGATCCATTGCGCGAACGCGGCACCCCCAACGTATGCCACCGGCGCGCCCCAGGTCAGGGCCGCCCGCGATGCATGAAACTGGCGCGCCCCATGCCAGGGCTCCCGCGCAAGGGCCGCCCCGCCGCGCCGGGAGCGTCCCCCCTCCCGAATCGCGCGGCGATTCGAGAGCGGGGGAAGGCGCTTCAGGGGGGCTTACTTCTCGGCCTTTTCCTGGCAACCCAGGCAGCGTGCCGCCTCGGGGGCAACATGCAGGCGGGCCGTGCCAATGTCGGCGCCGCAGTCCGTGCATTCGCCGTAGCTGCCGGCCGCGATGCGCTCCAGCGCTGCATCGATGGCCGCAAGGTGGGCGATTTCGTGTTCGCCCAGAGCGAACTCGATGTCGCGCTCAGTGTTGACCTGCGCGCGGGAGTCCTCGGGGTGACCAAAATGCTCCGCAGCCACATCCGCACGGCCCACGGTGCCGCCGCGTTGCGCTGCCAGTTGTGCCAGCACCTGGGCACGCAGTGCGAGCAACTGTTGTTGGAAAGGGCTGGCTTGTTCGGTATTCATGGGTTCTGCGTGGTTTGTAGAGGATGCCTTCATCTTGCGCCGTGCGCGGCGTTCAGGGGTTGACCGGAGTCAAGAAATTCCGACGTGCGGGAGGCCACCAGCCATGCTGCCTCCTACAATCGCCACATGTTGACCACGCGCTGCCGCCATCGGTTTGCCGGTTTCCTGCTGGCGTGCTGGGCCGTGGTCCAGGCGGTGGCCGGGGCACCCGTTCCCGGCGCGCTGGAAGTGCAGCGCATCTGCTCCGCGCAGGCGCCCGGTCAGTGGCGGCTGGTGTTGCCGCTGGACGCGCCCGAAGCGCCTTCGTCCGTGCATGCCCCGGACTGTCTTTTGTGCCTGCCCCCCTTGTGGCTCGGGCCGCCAGCGGCCCACGCCATGGTGCTGGCGCCTGCCAGCGCTGCACCCGCGGAGCCCAGGCGTGAACCGTGGGCTCTGGCCATGGTGGGCGCCTTGCCGCAGGCACGGGCGCCCCCTCAAATGCTATAAAAATAATAGCTATCAGCGCTTGATGATAGGGCGCTAGAGTCGATTTTTGCTTGTATTTTTTGCCTCCATGGCAATGTCTTGATTTGGAGAAAACCATGAACTTCCCCCGCATCACTTCCTCTCTGCTCGTCGCTGCCGCTTTGGCCTCGGGTCTGGCCCAGGCCCAGACGGCAGCCCCCGTCACCGTGGATGGTGCCTGGGTGCGTGCCAGCGTGCAGGGGCAAAAGGCCACGGGTGCCTTCATGCGCCTGACCGCCAGCGAGGCCACTCGCCTGGTGGGCGCCGCCTCGCCAGCGGCCGGCGTGACCGAAGTGCACGAAATGAAGATGGAAGGCGACGTGATGAAGATGCGCGCCGTCACCGGCCTGGACCTTCCCGCAGGCCAGGCCGTGGAGCTCAAGCCCGGTGGCTACCACGTCATGCTGATGGACCTGAAGGCGCCCCTGGCCAAGGGCAGCACCGTGCCGGTGACACTGACGTTCAAGAACGCCCAGGGCGCCGAGAGCAAGCTGGAGCTGCAGGTGCCTGTGCAGGCGCAGATGCCCGCCATGCAGGGCGGCCATGGCAGCCACGGAATGCACAAGTAATCCCCCCGCGCCACCGGCCCTGGCCTGTCGTGCAGGCACAGGGCGGGTGCGCAGGGCAGGGTGGTGCCCATGGCGCACAGGGGCCGCGTTGGGGTAAGCTGTTCGTATCCTCGACTTTCCATCCATTGGAGCGGCTATGAGCGACTCATCCCCCCTCGGTTTCGGCAAATACGTGCCGGGTTTCGAATTCCTCCAGAACCTGGCCAAGGGTGCTTCCAACAGCATTCCGCAGTTGCCTAACCTGTCCCATTGGGTGGCTCCCACCATCAGCGTGGAAGAACTGGAAAAGCGCATCGAAGAACTCAAGGCAGTGCAGTTCTGGCTGGAGCAGAACTCGCGTGCGTTGGCCGCCACCATCCAGGCGCTGGAGGTACAGAAGATGACGCTGGCCACCCTCAAGGGCATGAATTTCAGCGTGGGTGATGTGGCCAACGCCTTCAAGCTCAAGACCGCAGACACCGTGATGGAGGGAGTGCACAAGGCCAGCGACACGCTGGCCCATGCAGCGCAGGCCGTCTCCGGTGCGGCCAGCCGCGTGGCAGACATTGCAGCCCCTGAGGAGCCCGCAGCCGCCCCTGCTGCGCGCAAGACGGCCAAGCCCAAGGCCAAGGCAGGCGCCAAGGCCGATGCCGGGGCGGGCGCAGGCTTGATCGATCCCATGCAATGGTGGGGCGCACTGACGCAGCAGTTCCAGCAGATTGCCGCCAGCGCCATGAAGGATGCGGCCAAGCAGACAGCGCTGGACACCACACGCAACATGGCCACAGGTCTGGCCAAGGAGGCCCTGAAGACCGCTACCGGCATGGCTGCACGGGGCGTGCAGTCGGTGCAGGGTGCCGCGCGGCGTGCGGCAGCCCCTGCCGCGTCCGCGCCAGCCGCCCCCCGCGCGTCCGCCAAGGCCCCGGCACGCAAGGCGGCCGCCCGCAAGGCACCGGCCAAGCGCAGCCCGGCCAAGAAGGCAGCGCGCAAGACGACCGGTTGAGGGTGCTGCCGAGCACACAGCGCCCAGCGCCGCAGGACGGTCCATGAAGCGATTTCCCACCGCCCATGCCACCCATCCGCAGTGGCGCATGGCCGTGGCCCTGGTGCTGGCGCAACTGCGCGCGCAGATGGCTTTGCCGGGGTACGCCGCCGCGCCCACCCTGGGCCTGCTCTATATCACCGACCACTACGCGGCCGAGGCGGCGGCGCTGCTGGATGTGCTCTCCGCCGAGCTGCCCGAGGTCACCGACTGGAGTGGCACCGTGGGCGTGGGGGTGTGTGCCGCCGGGGCCGAGTACCTGGACGAGCCCGCCCTGTCCGTGATGCTGCTGGACCTTCCGCCAGACCAGTACCGCGTGTTTTCCGGCGTGGCGCCGCTGCCGCGCGGCGGCAGCGGTGCGTTTGCTGCGCACACGGCGCTGGTCCATGCCGATGGACACACCCCTGACCTTCCGGGGCTGATCGATGAAATGGCGCAGCGCACCCGCACGGGCTACCTGTTTGGGGGCGTGTGTGCCAGCCGTGGCGCGGGCGTGCAGTTTGCCGTGGCGGGCAACGGCAACCTGGCCGGACATGGCGCGGCGGGTGGTGTCTTCAGCGGCGGCCTTTCGGGCGTGGCCTTTGGTGCGGGGGTGGAACTGGTTTCGCGTGTCACCCAGGGGTGTCAGCCCGTGGGGCCCACGCAGCGCATCACCGCCGCCGATGGCAATGTGGTGCTGGAACTGGACGGCAAGCCGGCCCTGGGCGAGCTGCTGCAAACGCTGGATGTTTCCTTGCAGGACGATCCACAGGAAGCGGTGCGCCGCATCCGGTCCACCCTGGCTGGTTTGACCAACGCCGACAGCGCGGTGGCTTCTGGGCGCACCGGGCATTTTGGGAACGACACGCGGGTGCGGCACATCCTCGGGCTGGATGGAGCGCGCCAGGGCGTGGCCTTGGCCGATACGGTGGAGCCGGGCATGCTATTGGCCTTTTGCCAGCGCAATGCCGGGGCTGCGCGGGCCGACCTGGTGCGCATTTGCACCGAAATCCGCGAGGAGTTGACCCCTGAGGAAACCGAGCCTTCGGCGGTTGGCGTGCAGACTTCGCGGCCAGTGCCGGGTGCAGCGCCAGCGCTGGCGCCCGGTCGCCAGCGGGAGGTGGCGGGGGCCATTTACGTGAGCTGCTCGGGCCGGGGCGGGCCGCATTTTGGCGCGCCGGGTGCCGAGCTGCAGATCGTGCGCCACGCCTTGGGTGATGTGCCCTTGGTCGGGTTTTTCGCAGCCGGCGAAATCGCGCGCAATAAGCTTTACGGTTACACCGGCGTGCTGACGGTTTTCTGCACCACGCCCGATTGAAGCACCGGGATCAGTCCTTCTCGGTGGGCAGGCCCTCGGCCGCCCATTCCGGCAGGCCGCCGCGCAGCCAGTACACATTCTTGTGGCCTTTGGTGGCTGCCAGCTTAGCGGCCTTGTAGGACTTCCAGCATTCGGCTCCATTGCAGGCAAACACCATGGGCTTGGCAGGCAGCTTGTCCAGCGCACTGAAGTCATCGGTGGCAGGGTCGAAGGCCACGTCCTTCAGGCTCTTTTCGATGTAGGGCGCCCACACGGCACCCTTCATGCGTTTGGCACGGAATTCCTTCTCGGTGCGCGTATCCACCAGCAATGCGCCCTGGCCCTGGAGCTGCTGCGCCTCCTTGGCATTCACGCGTTGCACGCCGGGCAGGGCTACCGGGGTGAACAGGCCCAGTTCGGCCACACGCTTGTATTGCGCAGTCTCCGGCTTCAGAGTGGCAAGGGCCAGGCCAGAGGGTTCGCTGGCGGTGGCGAACCACTGTGCCACGCGGCTGCGCAACTCGGGCGGGAGGTCTTTCTTCACCACCACCGTGAATCCGCCCGGCACGGGCTGGCTGGATGCCAGCAGCTTGGCGGCCTTGGGTTGTGCGGCAGACCATTCGGCCCAGTCGTCCTCACGCACCACGGTGGCGTCGGTGGAGCCCAGCAACAGCGCCGTGAGGCCTGCTTGCGGGTACTTCTCGTACTGCACCTGTTTCAGGTCCTTGAAAGACAGGCCGGCCTCGTTGAGCATGCCGCGGGCCATGTAGGTGTAGATGGAATCCTGCTGGGGCAGGTACAACCGCCCCCCTTTCAATGCGCCCACGGCAGCGGTGGTGGGCGCTGCGACCAGCACGTACTTTTGCGACTTGTGGTTGGCGCCCACCAGTTCGTATCCCCGATCCAGGGCGGACGCCGCTACCTGTGCTGGGCCAATAAAAATGTCGTAACCGGCACTGCGCGTGGCCCGCATCACGTCGGCAAGGTCTTCGCTGACGGTGACCGATGCGGTTTGCCCGGCCGCCTTGCCCAGGCCGGCTTCCATCTGACTGCGCAAGATGGTGTGCGCAGCCTTTTTGGCCGTCGGCTCCACCGCGACGATGGCGGTGATATCCGCCAGACTGGTGGCGCAGGCGCACACCAAGCCCAGTGCTACCAGGCCAGTGCGCAACAGAGAGAAGGATGTAGGCGCTGTAGTCATGGCATCTCGCAGTGTCATGGTGAGGGCGGCGTTTGGGAGCGTCGAATATGCATCAGCTTGGCATGCGCAGGAACGAATGTTTCCAATAAATACGAATGTTTTACATTTGCTGACAATGAGAAAGCCTCGCAACACGGGGGTGTGCCGTGAGAATGCCCAGGTTCGTCTGGTGCGGGGGGTGTTCGGCGGTTGCCCGTGCACGGCACCGGGCGTGACCAACATTCTTGATGGAGGGGAGACACCGTGAAACCAGCAAACACATTGCAACGTCGCCAGATGCTTGCCGCCAGTGCGGCGGGCCTGGGTGCTCTGGGCTTGGGGGGCTTGGCAACGCAAGCCCATGCCCAATCGGGCGCTGCTGCGGGTGCCAAACCGCTGCCCGCCGTGGCTGCCTGGAAAGACCCCAAGGCCATGATCGTGCACAGCAGCAGCACGTTGGAAACGCGGCGTGCGGCGTATGGCACCAGTGTTGTCACGCCGACCAATCGCTTGTTTGTGCGCAACAACCTGCCGGCTCCCGATGCCTCCATCCTGGAGCAACGTGATGCCTGGACGGTGGCGTTTGAGGGCGTCAAGGGTCCCCGCGCCCTGACCTTGGCCGATCTCAAGACCCTGGGCGTCGAGACCGTGGCCACCGTGCTGCAATGTTCGGGCAACGGTCGGGGCTTCTTCCCGAGCAAGCCCAGTGGCACGCCCTGGCAAGTGGGCGCCGCAGGCTGCGTGCTGTGGAGTGGCGTGCCACTGCGTACGGTGATCCATGTGCTGGGCGGTGCGGAAGAAGGCATGGCCTACCTCACCGGCACCGGTGGCGAGAAGTTGCCCGAAGGCGTGGACCCGTTGACGGTGATGGTGGAGCGCTCGGTTCCCATCAAGGCCCTGGACGATGCGTTGCTGGCCTGGGAGATGAACGGCGAGCCTTTGCCCCTGGCGCATGGGGGGCCCCTGCGCCTCATCGTGCCGGGGTACCAGGGCGTCAACAACGTCAAATACGTCAAGCGGGTGGCCCTGACCCGCGAGCAGTCTCGCGCGGGCATCATGGCCAACCGTTACCGCATGGCGCCTCCGGGCACCAAGGGCAACCCCAGCCAGCCTTCCGTGTGGGAAATGGGCGTCAAGTCCTGGATCAACGGCCCCTTGCCAGAGCAGGGCGCCTTGCGTGCGGGATGGACCCAGATCCACGGAGTGGCCTTTGGCGGCACCCGTGCCGTGCGGGGTGTCGAGGTGTCCATCGATGGCGGCAAGACCTGGCAGCAGGCCCAACTGGTGGGTCCGGATCTGGGTCGCTTTGCCTGGCGCCAGTTCGTATTGCCCGTCCAGCTTGCAGCAGGAACCTATGTGCTGGCCAGCCGTGCCACCGATGCCAGCGGCAATGTGCAGCCCGAGGGTCGGGTGGACAACCTTGAGGGGTACAACAACGCCAGTTGGCTGGATCACTCCGTCACCGTCACGGTGGCATGAGGGTGCCTGTGCTCGGGCGGGTTCGCGGCGCTGGTGCGCTGGGGGCCTTGCTGCTGGGGTTGGCAGGTGCCGCACAAGGGGCAGATCCGCAGGTGCTGGCGCGTGGCAAGACGCTGTTTTCCACCGTCCAGCCTGCCTGTGCCCTGTGCCATACCCTCAAGGCAGCGGCATCCAGCGGCCAGGTGGGGCCGGACCTGGATGAGCTGCAGCCGGATGCCGAGCGCGTCCTGCGCGCGGTCCGCAATGGACTGGGGGTGATGCCCTCTTTCGAGGGGCAGCTCACCGAGCAGGACATGCGCGCGCTGGCTTCGTTTGTGGCGCACTCCAGCGGCGCTGCGCGCTGACACGACATACACTGCGGCGCTCAGGGCGGCGGTGGGCATTGCAGTGCATCGGCAAGGGGTTTGCCGATGGTCCTGCCATCGCGCCGCATCCATGGAGTGTGCATGCCGTTGTGGAGCCTCTATCGTCAGTCTGTACGGACACAGCTCCTGTGGCTGCTGTGTGCAGCCATGCTGCCGTTGCTGGGGCTGCTGTTTCGCCAGATCTACCTGGAGCGCCTGGAAGCCAGGGAGCGCGCCAACGATCAGGTGCGCATCCTGGCGCAGCAAACCGCGCAGAATCTGAATCTGGTGCTGCGCGACTATGAAGCGGTGTTGCAACGCATTGGGCTGCGTCCTTCAGTACGGGCGTTGGACGCTCGCGCATGCGATCCGTTGATTGCGGAGTTTGTGCGCCTGTACCCTGGGTTCACCAATTTGGTGGTGCAAGACCTGAAGGGAGGCAACGATTGTTCATTTTTGGACAGCAAGATCACGCCCGAACAATTGGCGCTGGTGCCTGGCTATGTTCAGGCGCGCACCGCCGAGGGCATGACCGTGGGGGGGTCTCGGTGGGGCCTTTGTCGGGCCGATGGGTGGTGGTCTTGTTCCATCCGGTGCGCAATGTGCAGGGGGAGGTGGCGGGACTCGTGAGCCTGTCGATCGATTTGGAAGTTCTGGGCGAGCGCTTGCTGGCCGCCGTACCCAGCAATGCCCTGGTGGCGGTGTCTGACGCGCAGGGACGCATGCTGTTGCGCTCCAAGGATGCAAGCTTCTGGATGGGCCTGCCTTTGCCCGATGCCATGCGGACCATGGTCGGTGACGACCAGGCAGATGCGTCCCAAGTGTTGAGTGCTGATGGCGTGGAGCGGCTTTTTGCCGTGGCCGATGTGCCGTTGGCGGGATGGAGGGTGCTGGCCGGAGTGCCTACCGCCGAAGTGTTTGCCGAGGCGGATCGCTCCTTCCGCTGGGGGGCGATGTCGGCGCTGGGTTTGGTGCTACTCGCGCTGTTGCTGGTCTGGCGCATCAGTCAGCGCATTGTGCGACCGATCGATGCGCTGCACTCGGCGGCTGCGAAAGTGTCTGCAGGGCAGACCCAGGCCCGCGTGATGCTGGAGGTCGGCCCGCGCGAGCTGCAGGCGGTGGCGGTGGAGTTCAATCGGATGCTGGACAGCCGCGAACGGTTCCTGACCCACCTGGCTGGGAGCGAAGAGCGATTTCGTACGCTCGCGAGCCTCTCCGCCGATTGGTACTGGGAGCAGGATGCACAGTACCGGTTTGTTCGCCTGGAAGGCGGGATTGAGCAAAACATGGGGATGTCCGAACAGGCGTTTCTGGGCAAGACGGGCTGGGAGCTATCGACACTCAACATGACCCCGGAGGACTGGCGTGCACACCAGGCCGTGCTCCAGGCGCGGATGCCGTTTCGGGACCTTGTGGTTGCACACCAGGATCCTCGCGGTCACGTGCATTGGGGTGCGGTAAGCGGGACACCAGTCTGGGATGCGCAAGGGCGGTTTGTCGGCTATCGGGGCGTGGGGCGCAACATCACCGATGCCAAGCGCCAGGAGCAGGAACGCCTGCGCATGTCCCTGCACATCGAAGAGCTCTCGCGCAGGCTGGTGCAGTCGCAGGAAGAAGCGCGCAGGCGCTTTTCGCGCGAACTGCACGACCGCACCAGCCCCAATCTCGCGGCCCTGCGCATCAACCTGGACATGCTGAGCCAGGCACCGCCGCAGCAGCGCAGTGCACCGGAGTACGAGGAGCGCCTGGAGGACATGCGCGCACTCATCGAAGACACCACGCTCAGTGTGCGTGAGATCTGTGCCGAGTTACATCCCCCCGTGCTGGACCGGGGAGGCTTGCTGGCCGTGGTGCGCAGCTATGCCGAGCCGTTTGCTCGCCGTACGGGTGTGCAGGTGCAGGTGCTGTGCGAGCATGCAGAAGTGCGCTTGGCTCCGGACCTGGAATTGGCGCTGTTCCGTGTCGTCCAGGAAGCGCTGACCAATGCAGCCAAGCACGCCCATGCCCGGAGCATCACCGTGCAGCTGCAATTGCAGGATCGGCCGCTGCGGATTTGCATCGCTGACGATGGGGTAGGGTTTGATGTGGAGCAGGTCATGCGTGAGCGACGCACCGCAGGTCTGGGCCTCATCAACATGCGCGAAACCACTGAGTTTGCGGGTGGGCGGTTCAGCCTGGAGAGTGCTCCCGGCCAAGGGACGCGCATCTGAGTTGAAATCTGATGCCCGCGCCAACCCCCAGGCGATTCCCATGAAAACACGGATTCTCTTGGCCGATGATCACCAGCTGTTCCGAGAGGCGTTGTGCCATCTGCTGGATTCGCCGTCTGACCTCGAAGTGGCTGGGCAGGTGGGCAATGGCCTGGAGGTGGTGGAGCAAGCCCGCCGCACGGGAGCGCAGATTGTCTGCATGGATATCAGCATGCCGGGCATGCATGGTGCCGAGGTCACACGCAGCCTTTTGACGGCGTTGCCTCTGGTCAAGGTGGTGGCGCTCTCGGCCTACTCCGATCGGCAGTATGTGCTGGACATGCTGCAGGCCGGAGCGATGGCGTATGTCACCAAGGCCGAGGCGAGTGAGGAGTTGTTGCGAGCCATCCGCGCGGTTCTGCAGGGGCGCAGTTACCTGTGTCCGGACGTGGCCGCCGTGGTGACAGGGGCTGCCGTGGCCCAGTCTGGTGGTGCGCCTGGTTCTGTGCGCTTGGGCGTGCGTGAACGGCAGGTGCTCAAACTGGTGGCCGAAGGCTGTACCTCCAACCAGATTGCAGAAGTGCTCCACATTGCATCCTCCACCGTGGATGTGCACCGCCGCAACATCATGCGCAAGCTCAACCTGCACAGCGTCGCAGAGCTGACACGCTACGTGATCAACCACGAGCGCGGCATCAGCTAGTGGCGTGAGTCTCCACCGAATTTCATTCAGTGAAATTTGGGTGGTGCACTACCTATTTTTAGGTAGTCTTACTACCAGCGCGGGGGAATTGTTTCAAATTGTGTATCTCTTTACAGTGCTGGCCATGTCCTCCTTTCTGCACCGACTGGGCTTGGCCCAGAAGTTCCTGATCCTGGGTCTGCTGGCCTTGTTGATGGTGGCTCTGCCCACCGCCCTGTATTTGCAGCGTGCCTTTGCCGATGTGGCACTGGCCCAGCGCCAACTGGAGGGTGGCAAGGCGATGGTGGAGGTGAACCGGGTGATCCAGTTCAGTCAGATCCACCGGGGGTTGTCGGCCGGCATGCTGAGCGGCAACGAGGCGCTGGCACAGCGCCGTCCGGGGGTGGGTGCTTCCCTGGGGCAAACCATGGAGCGAGTGGATGGCCTGTTGAAGTCCATCCAGGCCAGTGCATCGTTGCAGGCTTTGTGGGCGCAGCGTCGGCAGGTCTGGGCGGTGTTGGAGCCCAGTGTTGCCGGGCGCCAGTTGACGGCGCTGGAGAGCACCCGATTGCACACCGAGTTCATCACGGGACATTTCGCATTCTCGGATGCATTGATGGATGAGTTTGGTCTTTCGCTCGATCAGAACCTCTCCACCCACATGCTGTCCCGTTCCAGCCTCGTGGACGCCATGATGCTGACCGAAATGATGGGCCAGATGCGCGCGAGGGGAACCAGTATGCTGAGCCAGGGCGAGATTTCCCCGCAGGGCCGCGCTGCGCTGGAGTCCCTTGCCAGACAGGCCAAGCAATTCAGTGACGATTGGAACCGCAACCTCGGCAAGGCCTTGGGCGCGGATGCAGCCATGCGCAATGCTCTGGAAGCGCCAGCCAGGCAGCAGAGAGAGGTGATTGCAGCGACACTGCAGCTGGCGCAGAAAGAAGTGATCGAGGCGCAGCAGGCAGGCATCTCGCCGGAGGTGTACTTTGACACCTTCACCAAGACCATTGACGGCTTGTATGCCTTCAATACCGATGCGGTGGGGCAACTCGCGCGGGTGCTCCAGGAGCGTGCTGTGCAGGCCAGTCGTTTGGCGTATGGCATGTGTGCGTTGCTGGTGGTTGGCATCGGGGTGGCGTTCTTGCTGGCGCTGATGTTCGTGCGCAGCATTACCCAGCCTGTGCGTCAGGCCGTGGTTCTGGCGCAGGCCGTTGCTGCTGGAAACCTGGCCACACGTGTGGAGGTGGCCCAGGGGAGCAATGAAGTGAGTGTGCTCACGCGGTCGCTCTCGGACATGCAGGAGCGCCTGGCGGCGCTGGTGTATCAGGTGCGCGCTGGTTCGCACCAGGTTGCCACGGCGAGCGCCCAGATTGCCACGGGCAACCATGACCTCGCTGCACGCACCGAAAGCCAGGCCAGCGCCCTGGAACAAACGGCTGCATCCATGGAGCAGCTCAACTCTACGGTTCAGCAGAACGCAGACAACGCGCGCCAGGCGAACAACCTCGCCCACAGCGCCAGTACGGTGGCGACCAAGGGCGGCGATGTGGTGGCGCAGGTCGTGGAAACCATGAAGGGCATCAACGAGAGTTCGCGCAAGATCGCCGACATCATCCAGGTGATCGACAGCATTGCCTTCCAGACCAACATCCTGGCGCTCAATGCAGCGGTCGAAGCCGCAAGGGCGGGCGAACAAGGCCGCGGATTTGCGGTGGTGGCGGGAGAGGTGCGCAGCCTGGCGCAACGTTCTGCCGAAGCGGCCAAGGAAATCAAGCAGCTCATCACCGCCAGCGTCGAGCGTGTGGAGCAAGGTACCGCACAGGCGGATGAGGCCGGTGCCACCATGAACGAGGTGGTGAGCGCCATCCAGCGCGTGACGGATCTGATGAGCCAGATCAGCGCAGCGAGCCACGAGCAAAGCCTGGGAGTCTCGCAAGTGGGCGAAGCCGTGACCCAGCTGGATCAGGTGACCCAGCAAAACGCTGCCCTGGTGGAAGAAATGGCTTCGGCTGCGGACAGCCTCAAGACGCAGGCGCAGGAGCTGGTCGCCGAGGTGGATGTTTTCAGGCTCGGTGAAGCAAAGGGAGATGCACAGACGCTTGGAGTGGCCACCGACAAGCGTACCGCGATGCCTTTGCTCCAATGACGCATCGTTCTGGGGCGGGCTCGGTTCAGGATGTGGCGACGCCGCCGCAGGGTTCCTCCCGCCCTTTCATTGCGCTGCTGTTGGCGGTGGCGATGGTGCTGCCGTTGACGGGGTGGCTGGTGGTGCGTATCCAGGGGCCCATGGCCGAAAAGGATGCCTTCGCCAACCTGGCGGCCATCGCACGGCTCAAGACAGATCAGATCGAGAACTGGCTGGGGGAGCGCCAGAAGAACGCCGAATTGCTGGCCGCCGACGCACATTTCGCGGTGGAAGTCGCGCGGTTGATTGAGCATCCGGCGACCGGGCATGAGGCGCAGCAGGCCATTCTGGAGCGGTTTTCGCTCTTGAGGTCAGCCTTCGACTATGACCAGATCGAGCTCATCACGCCCCAGGGGGAGGTGGTGACATCCATCGTAGAGGCATGGGATTTGCCAGGCCGGGTCGAGGGACTGCCACAAGACCAGCGCTGGGGCGGCAGCGTGGTTCGCCTGTCCATGCAGGAGGCCGGGGGGGCGGCGCCTTGTTGCAGTGGTTGGTTCCGGTGTACCAACTGTCAGCGGCAGAGCCCAGGCTCTTGTCCTGGGTGAGATTGAGCATTTCGCCGCAGCGCTTCCTGTTCCCCGTGATCCAGACCTGGCCCACCTCCAGCCCCAGCGGTGAGACGCTGTTGGTGGTTCGCGATGGTGATCAGGCGGTGTTCATGAACGAACTGCGCCACCGCAGCGGTACAGCCATGAAGCTCCGGTTTCCGGTATCACGCAAGGATCTCCCGGCGGCCGTGGCCCTGCGCTCCGACGTTCCGGGGCAGGTGATCGGCCGGGACCACCGCGATGTTCCTGTCGTTGCTGCGTACCGTGGCGTGGCCGGCACCGATTGGCGCGTGGTGGCCAAGATCGACAGGGAGGAGGTGCTTGCACCAGTGCATGTGCTGGCATGGTGGGTGGCGGGTGTGATCACACTGGCCATGCTGGCATTGGGCGTGGTGCTGGCATTGTTCTGGAGGCACATCCGTCAGACGCACCAATGGCGTGAATGGGTGCAGCGCCAGCGTACAGACCGGCTGATGGAGCAGTTTTTTTCCTTGCCCTTTGTAGGCATTGCGACCATTGATCTGGACAAGCGCGAGTGGGGGCGCATCAACCAGCAGTTTGTGGACATTGTGGGCCTGACCTTTGAGCGCATGCGAACCATGACGTGGGCGTCACTGGTGTCCGAGAAAGACAAACTGCGGGACCTGCGCGGCCTTGCGCGGGTCATCCAGGGGCGCCAGAGTGCGTATGCGGTGGATCGCAGCATCAAAAGGGGCGATGGATCCAGCGCCTGGGTCAACCTGCAGATCAGGCGGCTGACGGCGGCACAGGAGGGCGACAGTGCGCAGTGCGTGGTGGTGATGCAGGACATCACTTCCAGGGTGCTTTCCGAGGCGCGCATCCAACGCCAGAAACGACTGTATGCAACGCTGAGCGCTTGCAATCAAGCGATCGTGCAGAGTCCGGATGAGTCCGTATTGTTCGCTCACGTCTGTGAGGCGGCTGTGTGCCTGGGAGGGATGCAGTCCGCGTGGATTGGCAGGTACTCCCGAGACACGGGAGAAATGGTGGCGCTGGCCACCAGTGGCGTGCGTGGGCAGGACCTGCCCGGCCAGGGCACGGCGCGCACGGCATTGCGCGAAGACAGAGCGGTTTGGATCGACGGAATGTCTGGCTCTGCCCCCACAGTGGCCATCGCCTTGCACTGCGATGGGGCGGTGGATGCGGTGTTTGTCCTGGTGGCAGAGCCTGGACAGGCCTTTGATGACGAGGCCAAGCGCTTGCTCCTCGCCATGGCGGCGGACGTTGACTTTGCCCTGGGGTACTTTGCCAACGAGCGCCAGCGCAAACATGCCGAAAACAAGCTGCGGCAATCGCAGCAGCAACTGGAACTGGTGCTCAAGGGATCGACCGATGCGCCATGGGACTGGGATCTGTCTCGGCAGCGGCTGGAGTTCTCGGCCCAGGGATGGCACATGCTGGGCTATGGCATGGCGGACATGCCCTCGGGCCCTGTGCAGTGGAAGTCGCTGGTCCATCGGTCCGATGTGTCGGTGTTGCTCAAGCTGCACGAGGAATTGCGCCACTCGGAAGCCACGGTGGTGGTGCAAGAGCTGCGCTTGCAACACAAAAATGGTCACCATGTGCCTGTCCTCGCGCGCGGCTACGTCACGCGCGACGCGCAAGGCACGGCGGTGCGGGTGACCGGCACGGTCATGGACCTGACCTTGCAGCACCAGACACGCCGCTTGGAATCCTTGCGCGCCTTTGCGCTGGAGCAGATCGCCAACGAGCGGGATGTGGGCCGCATCGTGACGCGGTTGCTCGCAAGGCTGGAGTCCGATCTGCCTGGCGCCCGTGCCACGGTCTGGCTGCTGGAGCCCCAATCTGGCGTCTGGGCGCCGCGCACGGCTGCCATGGGCGGCATGCTCGAGGATGCCCGCAGTGCCCTGGCGTTGCGGCCCGGCTCCGATGCCTGGGGTGCGGTGGAGTGGGCTGAGGGCGTCGAGGAGCCGCCCGAACTGACCAACCCCGCGCTGCGCGGCGCCTTGCACTCGGTGGCCTTCGCCAGTGGCTGGACCCACTGCACGGCACTGCCTATTCGTTCGGACAATGGTGTGGTGTTGGGCGTGTTGGACGTATTCAGCAAGCCCAAGGCAGCGTTGCGTGAGCATGACCGCACGCTGATCGATCGCGTATGCCATTTTCTGGGCAGTGCGTTGCAGCGCAAGGCCTTCGAGGCCCAGCAGCGCCTGGCCGCCGAGGTCTTCTCGCACAGCAACGACGGCATCACAGTGACGGATGCGCACCAAAAAATCCTGCTCACCAACCCGGCGTTCACCGCCATCACGGGCTACTCACTGGCGGAAGTCGCCGGGCGCAACCCCCGGGTATTGGCCTCGGGCAGGCATGACGGCGGTTTTTACAGCGAGATGTGGCGCCACATCCAGGCACACGGCCTGTGGCAGGGCGAAATCTGGAATCGGCGCAAGAACGGCGAGGTGTATCCCCAGTGGCTCACCGTCAGCCGCATCCAGGACGCCGAGGGGCAGACCACGCATTACATCGGCATTTTCTCGGACGTGAGCCAACGCAAGGCCGACGAGCAGCGCATCCGCTGGATGGCGCATTTCGACCTGCTCACCGGGTTGCCGAACCGGGCGCTGCTGGCGGACCGCTTTGCACACGACGTCAGCATGGCCCAACGTGCCGCCGAGCCGCTGGCGGTGCTGTTCATGGATCTGGACCATTTCAAGCACATCAACGATTCGCTGGGGCACGGCGTGGGCGATGAACTCCTGGTGGCTGTGGCCCGGCGCATGCATGAACAGGTGCGCGAACAGGACACCGTGGCCCGCATGGGGGGCGATGAGTTTGTGCTGGTGCTGCCGGGGACCGACAAGGACGGCGCCGCCCATCTGGCCGGCAAGCTGCTCGAGGCGGTGGCGGCGCCCTTGGTGGTGCGCGGCCATGAGCTCATGGTGACGCCGTCGCTGGGCATTGCCATGTATCCCGAGGACGGCGAAGACCTGGAGACCCTCTCGCAGCATGCCGACGTGGCCATGTACCGTGCCAAGCAGGAAGGGCGTAACGCCTACCAGTTCTATTCCCCCGACATGCAGGCACAGGCAGCACGCACCCTGCAGCTGGAGGGCGCATTGCGCCGTGCGCTGGAACGTGGGCAACTGATGCTGCACTACCAGCCCCAGCGCCGCCTGAGCGATGACCGCATCGTCGGCGTCGAGGCCCTGATCCGCTGGGAGCACCCCGAATGGGGCATGGTGTCTCCGGCCGAGTTCATTCCCCTTGCCGAAAAAACCGGGCTGATCGTTCCTGTCGGCGAATGGGTGCTGCGCACGGCCGTGGCGCAGCTGGCGCGCTGGCGCGATGCGGGCCTGCCTGCGCTGACCATGTCTGTCAATATTTCTGCGGTGCAGTTCAGGCACACGGACCTGCCCGGTTTGGTCAGCCAGGTGCTGAGCGAGGCGGGGGTCGATCCGGCCTGCCTGGAGCTGGAGCTGACCGAGGGGGTGGCCAGCGACGATCCCGAGCGCGCCGTGGAGATCATGGCTGACCTGCATGCGCGCGGCGTGCGCATGTCCATCGACGACTTCGGAACGGGGTATTCGTCGCTGAGCTACCTCAAGCGCTTCCAGGTGTACAAGCTCAAGATCGACCAGTCCTTCGTGCGCGACATCAGTGTCGATGCCGAGGACAAGGCCCTGGTCAGCGCCATCATCCACATGGCGTCCAGCCTGGGGCTGCAAACGATTGCCGAGGGCGTGGAAACCGAGGACCAGCGGCGTTTCCTGCAGGCGCAGGGCTGCGATGAAATCCAGGGCTACCTCTGCAGTCGCCCGCTGCCCGCCGCAGAGTGCGAACGCTTCTTGCGCACCCAACTGCGCCTGCCTTCCGCCGCAGCCACGACCATGGGGTGAGTGGCTGAATGGCGGCGTGCGGCGCTGCGGGATCAGACCGCAGGCAGCAACCGGGGCTGGGGCGTTTGCGGCATGCCGGTGAAGGCGAAATCCACCTCGGGCACGCGGCCGCTCACGATGTCGGCCAGCGCCTTGCCCGAGCCGCAGGAATGCGTCCAGCCCAGCGTGCCGTGGCCGGAGTTGAGGAACAGGTTGGGCAGCTGGGTGCGGCCGATCAGTGGCACATTGCTGGGCGTGGCAGGGCGCAGGCCGGTCCAGAACTCGGCGCGCGTGGTATCGCCCGCGCCGGGGAAGAGCTGCTCGACGCGGCGCACGATGGCCTCGCAGCGCACCTGGTTGAGGTTGCGGTCGTAGCCGTTGAGTTCGGCCGTACCTGCAATGCGCAGGCGGTCGCCTTGTGCGCTGGTGTAGCGCGAGAACACCAGCTTGAACTCGTCGTCCGTCAGGCTCACCTGGTGCGCCAGGCGTGCATCTTTCACCGGCATGGTGACCGAGTAGCCCTTGGCCGGGTAGATGGGCAGGCGGATGCCCAGCGGCTGGGCCAACAGCGGGCTGAACGAGCCCATGGCCAGCACATAGGCATCGCCACGCACGCGCTCGAAACGGCCTTCGGCGTTGGTCAGCTCCACATGGTCGATCTCGCCGCCCGCCGTGCGCAGCGCCGTGATGTGTGCACCCATCTGGAAGCGCACGCCGGCCTGCTCGCAGAGCTTGGCCAGCTCGCGCACGAAAAGGTTGGCATCGCCCGATTCGTCCTCGGCCGTGTAGGTGGCACCCGCCAGTTGCGGGCGGATGTGCGCCAGTGCCGGCTCAATGCGTACGGCTTCATCGGCGCTGATGACCTGGCGCTCGCAGCCCAGCTGGCGCATCTGTTCCGCTGGGGCGAGCGCGCCGTCGAACTCTTTTTGGTTGGTATAGAAGTGCAGGATGCCCTGCGTGCGCTGGTCGTACTGGATGCCGGTGTCGCGGCGCAGCTGCTGCAGCGCGCTGCGGCTGTAAGTGCCCAGGCTGACGATCTGCCGGATGTTGTGGCGCGTGCGCTCGGGCGTGCAGTTGCGCAGGAAGGACAGGCCCCAGAGCCACTGGCGCATGTCGGCGCGCAGGCGGAACAGCAGGGGGGCGTCCTCCTGGCCCAGCCACTGCAGTACCTTGAGCGGCGCGCTCGGGTTGGCCCAGGGTTCGGCGTGGCTGACCGAGATCTGGCCGCCGTTGGCAAAGCTGGTTTCCGCGCCGGGCGTGGCCTGGCGGTCGATGACGGTCACTTCGTGACCTTGTTGCTGGAGGTAGTAGGCCGAGGTCACGCCGAGCAAGCCGGCGCCGAGGACGATCACGCGCATTTTGAGAGCCTTTTAAGGTTCTAGCGCTTGTCAGGCGCGCGCGATCAGCTATATTTTTGATAGCGTGCAGTTGGCGCGTCTGCCAAGCTGCCGCTCCCCCTGTCCCTGTTACCTGAGAGATTCACGCCGTGCCAACGCGGCACGGGGCTTGCTCCTTCGGTGCGCCACGGCTGTGGCGGCTCTCCAGACGGCTTTGATGATGGTGCAGTACGGAACCTGAGCGTGTATGGGAGTTTGCGCCTTCGGTGAGGCGGCATGGGCCGCCTGCTCTCCTGCATGGGCCATTCTAGGCGCGCGTGCTGGCTAATGCATCACAACAGATGCTTATGGGGCATCGGCCGCGCGCGTCGCGCAAGGCGTCAGTTGCGGTAGGGATTGCCCGGCTGCCGATCGTAGCGGTTGGGCACGCCATCGCGGTCCCGGTCGCCACGGGGATGGCCTCGGCCCCGGCCGTCGGGTGTCGGGTCGTGGCGGTTGGAGATGCCGTCGCCATCGCGGTCGCGGTCATAGCGGTTCGGCACGCCATCGCGATCCCTGTCACCGCGGGGGCGGCCTCGGCCATCGGGCGTCGGGTCATGGCGGTTGGAAATACCGTCGCCATCACGGTCCCGATCCCGATGGTCGGGTACACCGTCGCGGTCACGGTCCGCGTAGGGGCGGTGGGGCATGGGGCGGCCATCGGGCGTCGGGTCGTAGCGGTTGGGGATGCCGTCATGGTCGCGATCCCAGCCGCCCGGTTGCATGTGCCACTGGCCGCCGCGTTCCACCCACTCGGGCGCACGGTAGCGGTAGCCGGGGCGTGCCTTGACCCAATAGCCGTCCACCCACACATGCTGGTGGCCGCGCCATTCCCAGTGGCCGGGCACCCAGACCATGTTGCGTCGGGGGGGCGGCATTACCTCGTAGCGCGGTGGCGGCGGGGCCGTCTGGATGACGATGGTGGCCGTGGTGCGGGCCTGCGCGGGGGCCGTGAATGCGCAAAGCGCCAGCAGGGCGATGGATGCCGCGGCGAGGGTGGTGCGTGCCATGGGGGTCTCCTCACAAGTGATTCCTTGCGGAACCGGAAGCTCTATCGTGCGGGAATTGCGTAAAGCCAATGTAGCTGTCCGGCGAAGAGTTGTGTAGGCATGTTTCCCGAAACGCTATTGGGCGGCGTTGCCGTGATATTTCGCACACGGCGTCAGCGCCAGCCCACCAGGGCACTGACCACCAGCAAGGCGCACTAGGCCGGGTGCCGGCCCTTGGTGGCGAAGCCCACCAGCAGCGCGCAGGCCAGCAGGGCGAGCGTAGTGCTGTTGGCGATCCATGCCGCAAGATCCTGATCCCAGGGGCCGCTCCCCAGGCGCCAGAGCAGTGCGCTCAGGGCCCAGCCCAGCACCGTCACCAGATGCCAGGAAGCCCACAGGATGCGCACCTGCCGCTCGCGCAGCACCGGGTACCCGGCCGTGGGAACAAGCCCGTGTGTGCGTAGCGTGCGAAAGACCAGGACTTCGCCCAGCACGGAATGGATCAGGCCGACCAGGGCGAGGCCTGCGGCTGCCAGGAGGAGCGGGTTGTTCATGGCAAGGAGCTTTCAATGGCGGTTTCAGGAATGCCGGCGGCGCGGGTGTGCACCCGTGCCCCGAGCCGGGTGAGCAGGTGCATCAGGCCCATCCACATGCGATCGAACGCGGGCATCTCGCCCGGCACCTGCGCCAGATGGCGCCCCAGCACGCGCTGGTGCTCCGGGGGCGTGATGGGGGGGCGGCTGCTTGGTGCTGAAATCGAAGACGGCCTGGGTGAAGGGCTCCAGCTGCCAGGCCTGCATGTCGGCCAAGGCCGGGGCCAGCTCGGCGCTGTAGGTTGCCAGCGCCAGGCCGGGCCCGGCCAGCCCCAGCGCCTGGTAGGCCTGCAGCACCAGGGCGTCACGCTGCGGGTCGGCGGCGGGGCGCAGCAGCGCCGACCAGGCGCGTGCCATCTGTGTCCTAAAGCCTTCCGAGAGCTCCCGCGTGCAGCCGAAGTCGAGCACGCCCACCGTGCCATCGGCGGCGAACAGGAGGTTGCCGGGGTGCGGGTCGGCATGCACCCGGCCGAGCCCGAAGATGCAGTGCATGAACCAGTCCCACAGGTGCTGGCCAGCCCGGTCGCGCAGCGCCTGCTGCGGCTGCGTGGCCAGCCAGGCGTCCAGGTGCAGCCCCGGCAGGTACTGCTGCGTGAGCACCTGGGCCCGCGTGTGCGACAGGAGGGGCCGTGCCATCGCCACGCCGGGCAGCGCGGCGTGTTCGGCGAACCATTGCAGTTGCTCGGCCTCCTGCAGGTAGTCCACCTCGCGCAACAGCGTGGCCTCGATCTCGTCCATCACGCTGTCCATCACCGGATCGGTGGGCAGCGGCAGATCGGTGTGGGCCAGTGCACGCAGTGCTGCGCGCGCCAGTTGCATGTCGCTGGCGATGGTGGCGGCGATGCCGGGGTACTGCACCTTCACGGCCACCAGGCCCTCGCCAGGCAACTGTGCGCGGTGCACCTGGCCCAGGCTGGCGGCGGCGAAGGCAGTGGGCTCGAACTGCGCGAACAGCGCCTCGGGCTCCTGCCCGAAGGCCTGGCGGAACACCCGACCCACCAGGGCGCGGTTGAGCGGCAGCGCCTGGTGCTGGGCGCGTGCCAGCTCGTGGCGCACACCCTCGGGCAGCAGCGTGGGGTGCATGCTCAGCAACTGCGACACCTTGAGCGCCGTGCCGCGCAACTGCCCCAGCGCACCAAAGAGGATGCGGCCCACGGCGGCCTCGTGTTCGGCCTGCGCCTGGGGCGACGGCGTGCGCAGGCGCTGGCCCAGGCGGGCGGCGCCAATGCGCGCGGCCGCCACGCCCGTGATGGCGCCGCGCGCGAGCCGGCTGGTGCGCGGCGCGTCAGCGCTGTCCATGGTCCGCCAGCCGCTGCAGCATGGCCCGCACGATGCGGCGATGGAAGGGCGTGACGACCGCCATGTAGGCCTGCCCCAGCGCGTTGTGGATGTGCACCACGGTGCTGACCGCGAGCGTGGCGGGCGCATCGCCCTGGCGGTGCTTGCTCAGCGACACCTGCACGTCGAGGTGCTTGTCGTCCTGCCCCAGCACCACCTCGGTGTCGTTCAGGTGGCGGATGAGGAAGATGCCCACGCGGTCGCCCACGCGGTAGCTGCCCGCGTCGCTGGGGGCGTGGCCGCTGGCGGGTGGGTGCGCGTCGTGCAACTGGCCCAGGTCCTTCAGGCCCACCAGGCGCACCAGCCGGTTGCGCAGGGCCATGAGCTGCTGCGTCCAGCGCGGCGTGCGGGCCACCACGTCCAGCCAGGTCTGGAGCGCCGTGCGGGTCGGATGGAGGTCGGCCACCTCGTAGGCATCGAAGAACTGCGCGCCGGGCAAGGCCGCGTGGATGGCCGTGCCGGGTGGGATGGCGATGGATTTCACGGTGGCGGTGGATGTCATGCGGCCTTCTTTTTGCGCGGGGTGGCAGGGGCGGCAGTCCCGGCCGTGGCGCGCGGCTTGCGCGTTGCGCGGGCGGTCGTGGCCTGGGTCGGTGCGGCGGGAGCCGTGGCTGTGCGGGAGGGGCTGCCCATGGCCTGCTGCGCCATGTGCAGCATGCCCAGCAAGCCGCTGCCGTGCTGGGCAAGGCGCGCCATCTGGCTGCGCAGCACGAAGCCGCCGAGCTGCAGCACGCGGTTGATGAGGCCGCTGCGCAGGGTTTGCACCAGCACGCCCAGCGACAGGTCCACCAACTGTGCAGTGTCGGCGAACTCGTCGGAGGTGTCGGCCAGCCAGTAGCTCACCACTCCGGCAAGGTAGTCGGTGTAGAGCCCGCCTGCCATGCCCTTGAAATCGCAGGGTTCGATCTCGCCCGCCGCCTCGGCCGCATCCAGGAAGCTGGTCACGGCCTCGCGCAGGGCCTGTCGCGCCGCCAGGGGCTCGGCCAGCAGGGTCAAGGGGGAGCGCCGGGCCAGCGCGCGGACTTGGGTCACGAACTCGCGGTCGGGCAGCAGACCTTCGAGCACAGCGTCCGTCAGGCGCTGGAGCTTCTCCTGCAACTGGTAATCGGTGAAGCAGGGCGTCTGCAGGGTGTCGGCCAGCGCTTGCTGGATCACCGCGTCAAGGTAGCCCAGCACGATGCGGTCCTTGGTGGGGAAATACTTGTAGATGGTGGCGTCGCCAATGCCGGCGGCGCGCGCGATGTCCTTCATCGTCGTGCCGTCGAAGCCCTGGCGGGTCATCAGATCCACCGCGCTGGCCACGATCTGGCGGCGCGTGGCGTCTTGCTGTTGGCGGGTGGTTTTCATTTTGCTATTCTTTAAATTGCTATTTTCTGTATTTAAAGAATAGTAATTTCTGTTTGTAGTGTCAAGCAGTGCCTGAACGACGCGAGTACGCGGCCAGGGTGCGCAGAATATGGAGGTGTTTTTGCCCCTGGCGCCCGTCAAACAAGCGCCATTCGCTATCAAAAAATGAGTAATTGGCGCCGCAGGAGCGCTCAGCGCCGCATGTGGGCGAAGGCCTCGAATTCCCAGCTTCGCAGGGCCAGCAGCAGGGTGTAGCCCTCGCGCTCGGCCTGCGGCAGGCGCTGGTCGGCCAGGTGCTGCTGGGCAAAGTCCTGGGCCACGCGCTGCATGCGCTCCATGAAGGCGGGCGCCAGGGCGCGGCTGATGCTGCCGTGCACCAGCAGCACGCCTTCACCGGGGCCGTCGAAGCCGCCCGCGAAGTAGTCGAGCAGCGCGTGCTCGCGGAAGTAGTTCATCACCGGGCCGTGCGCTCGCCAGCGGAAGGTCTTGGCCAGCTTGAGCCGGTAGCGGTTCAGCGGCCGCAGCTCGATGATGCCGATGCGGTCGAGCTGCGCGAGGTACTTGATGCCCTCGGCCTCGCTCAGGCGGTAGGTGGCCACGATCTGCTCCAGCGTCCACTGGCTGAGCACCGAGATGGCCACCAGCAGCAGCTTCTTGTCGCTGACCACGGCCTTTTCCTGCTCCTGGGTCAGTTCCTGGAGCAGCGGCTGGTTGTCGGCCACGCGCCGCGCCAGGTCGGCGAAGTCCAGCGCCAGGGCGCGGCAGATCGCGTCGATGCGCGACAGCGGCATGTCGCCCTTGGCCAGCATGCGCTTGACGCTGGACTCGGCCATGCCGAGCTGCTGCGCCAGGTCGGCATAGGTCATCTGGGCGGCCTTGAGTTCCTTCTTCAGGGCCGTGACGAGGTCGGCGGTGGTGCTCATGGGCACCGATTATGGAGACACGCCGCCGGCTTCGTCAGCCTTTCATTCGCACACGGCCTGGCACTGGGCCGGATCGCTGGCGCACGAGGCCGGCACGGTGCAGGCCTTGCGCGTGCGGTGCGTGAGCTGCACCTCCGGGCCGTAGTGGCAGACCACGGCGGTGATGGAGCCCTTCTTGGTCACGCGCATCGCCGTCAGGCTTGATTTCGCGATGACCGGGGCGGGGGCCTCGCACGACAGGTAGCCGTCGAAGGCGCCATCGGCAGATTCCCACAGCGCGGTGTTCTTCATGCGGCGAAATACTTCGTAGTCGGCGCACGGGCCGGTCTGGCCCTGGTAGGCCTTGCTGTCGTCGCCGCAGAAGCCGTGGAAGCTGGCGAGCAACTGTCCCTCGGTGGGGCAGGCGTTGACCTGGCGCATTTGTTCCTGTGTCGGGCAGGAGAGGGTTTGCGCTTGGGAGGCGAAGGCGGCCAGCAGCAAAGCCAGCGGGCCGAGGCGGCGGAGATTTCGGAAGGTGTGCATGGGGCGACTGTACGGATTTCCGGGGCCGCGTTGCCTTGACCCATATCAAGCGACGCCCAGCGGTGCGTGGGTTCGGGTCGTGGAAGCCGCAGCATCGGTATCAAAAATGGATACCGATGGTGGGTCTGGTGGCGTCTGTGGCAACTTTTGGGCCGTGTGGCTGGCTTCGACCAGGAGACTGCGCCCATCGCAACCACTTGACCAGGAAGGCCCCATGCGCACCCCCACCATTCTTCCCGCCGCACACCGGCGCCGTCTGTTCCCCGCCGAAGTCGGCCTGCTGTGCGCCGGGCTGGTGTTTCTGGCTCTGGCCCTGTGGGGGCCGGTGCTGCATGCCAGCCCGCACCAGCATGCCTTTGCCGATCAGCGCACGCTGTGGGGCATCCCTTGCGCGCTGGATGTGCTGAGCAACCTGCCGTTTGCCTTGGCGGGTGCCTGGGGGCTGGTGCTCCTGGGCCGTGTGCGGTTGGGGGTGCTGGATGGCGCCACGCGTGCCACGGCCCGCTTGTTCTGCATGGGTCTGGTGCTGACGGCGGCAGGTTCGTCGTGGTACCACTGGCAGCCCGACGATGCCGGGCTGTTGTGGGATCGCCTGGGCATGACGGTGGCGTTTGCCGGCATGCTGGGGCTGGCTGCAGCCCATCGGGTGAGCGCCCGTGCTGGGGGCACCACCGCGCTGGTGGTGCTGGCCGCCGGGCCGCTGGCCGTGCTGTGGTGGGCCCATACCGGCAACCTGCTGCCCTGGGCCGTGGTGCAACTGGGCGGCATGCTGCTGGTGCTGGCGCTGGCCTGCCTGCCGCAGCGTGCCGGCGCATGGGTGGTGCCCCTGGGGGCAGTGATCGCCTGGTACGGCGCGGCCAAGCTGCTGGAGCTGTCTGACCACGCCGTGTACGAAGCCACAGGCCAGTGGGTGGCAGGCCACAGCCTCAAGCACCTGGCGGCTGCCGGGGCGGCCTGGCCGGTGCTGCGCGCGTTGCATTCGGTTACGGCCAGGGGTCATGCTCCGGCCATGGTCGGCGGGCACAATGGCGCCCCATGCCCGCGTGTCGCCAGCAGCCCGCACTGACAGCGCCCCGCCCGCCACAACAAGAAGCCAAGAAGAAGCCCAGAAGCACGGAGAGACGCATGAGCACACCCGCACCCCAAGCCCATGGCAGCGGCCATGAGGATCCGAACCAGTTCGCCCTGCTGCGCCAGCGGCGCTTCGCGCCCTTCTTCTGGACGCAGTTCTCCGGCGCCGCGAACGACAACCTGTTCAAGTTCGCCTTCACGGTGATGGTCACCTACCAGATCAACGTGGCCTGGCTGCAGCCGGCCATGGCGGGCCTGGTGATCGGCGCGCTGTTCATCCTGCCCTTCCTGCTGTTTTCGGCCACCAGCGGGCAGCTGGCCGACAAGTACGACAAGAAGGTGCTGATCCGCTTCGTCAAGCGCCTGGAGATGGCCATCATGGCGCTGGCCGCCTGGGGCTTTTTCTCGCAGAACGTGCCGGTGCTGCTGGGCTGCACCTTCCTCATGGGGCTGCACTCCACGCTGTTCGGGCCGGTCAAGTTCGCCTACCTGCCGCAGGTGCTCAACGAGCGCGAGCTGACCGGCGGCAACGGCATGGTGGAGATGGGCACCTTCGTGGCCATCCTGCTGGGCAACGTGGCGGGCGGGCTGATCATCGCCGTGCCCGAGATCGGCGCGCACCATGTGGGCTTTGCCTGCGTGGGCGCAGCCATCGTGGGGCGGGTGCTGGCCGAGTTCATTCCCTCGCTGCCCGCCACCGATCCGGGGCTCAAGGTCAACTGGAACCCGGTGAGCGAGACCTGGCGCAACCTCAAGCTGGCGCACCAGAACATCGTGGTGTTCCGCTCGCTGCTGGGCATCAGCTGGATGTGGTTCTTCGGCGCCGTGTTCCTGAGCCAGTTCCCCAGCCTCGCCAAGGAGGTGCTGCACGGCAACGAGCAGGTGGCTTCGCTGCTGCTGGTGGTGTTCTCGGTGGGCATCGGCATCGGCTCGCTCTTGTGCGAGGTGCTCTCGCGCCGCCATGTGGAGATCGGCCTGGTGCCGCTGGGCGCGATCGGCATGAGCGTGTTCTCCATCGACCTGTACTTTGCCTCGCGCAGTCTGCCGCCCGCCGAGATCATGGGCCTGGCGGCGTTCCTGGAGCAGGGCGCGCACTGGCGCGTGATGCTGGACCTGGCGCTGCTGTCGCTGTTTGCGGGCCTGTACAGCGTGCCCATGTACGCACTGATCCAGATGCGCGCCCAGCCCACGCACCGCGCGCGCATCATCGCGGCCAACAACATCCTCAACGCGCTGTTCATGATCGCCAGCTCGCTGATCGCCGGCGCGCTGCTGGGCGCGGGCTTCACCGTGCCGCAGATCTTCCTGTTCACCGGCCTGGCCAACGCCGTGGTGGCGTTCTACATCTTCCTGCTCGTGCCCGAGTACCTGCTGCGCTTCGTGGCCTGGGTGCTCTCGCGCTTTGTGTACCGTTTCAAGGTGCAGGGCGATGAGTACCTGCCCGCGCAAGGCTCCGCCGTGCTGGCCTGCAACCATGTGAGCTTTGTCGATGCCGTGCTGCTCATGGCCGCCAGCCCGCGCCCCATCTACTTTGTGATGGACCACCGCATCTTCCGCATCCCGGTGCTGGGCTGGCTGTTCAAGCTGGCCAAGGCCATCCCGGTGGCGCCCTACAAGGAAGACCCGCAAACCTACGAGGCCGCCTTCGAGCGTGCCGCCCAGGTGCTGCGCGAGGGCGACCTGCTGGCCATCTTCCCCGAGGGCGGCATCACCCGCGACGGGCAGTTGCAGCCCTTCAAGGGCGGCATCGTCAAGATCCTGGACCGTGCGCGTGCCGACGGGCTGGATGTGCCGGTGATCCCCATGGCGCTGACCAACCTGTGGGGCTCGTACTTCAGCCGCATCGAGCAGGGCGGCGCCATGGTGCGCCCGTTCCGGCGCGGCCTGTTCAACCGCGTGGGGCTGAACGTGGGCGCGCCCGTGCCGCCCGCACAGGCGCAGCCCGAGGCCCTGCAGGCGCGCGTGGCGGGGTTGCTGCAGGCGTGAGGTGCGCTGTTCATGCCTGAAAATGGCCCCATGAACGTCCAGCAACTCGAAAACGAACTCTGGGAAGCCGCCGACCAGCTGCGCGCCAACTCCAAGCTCACCGCCGCCGAATACGCCATGCCGGTGCTCGGCCTGATCTTCCTGCGCCATGCCGACAACCGCTTCAAGGCCTACCTGCCCGAGATCGAGGCCGACATCCCGCTGCAGGTGCCGGCCACCCAGCGCGAGACACTGATCAAGCTGGGCTTTCAGGGCAAGGCCGCCATCTACCTGCCCGAAACGGCGCGCTTCGACCGCATCGCCAGCCTGCCGCAAGGGGCGAACGTAGGCGAGGTGATCGACCGCGCCATGGACGTGATCGAGGCCGAATATGAGGTGCTGAAGGGCGCGCTGCCGCGCGGCTACCCGGCCTTCGAGGCCGACCTGCTGGCCGAGCTGGTGAAGATCTTCGACCGCCCCGCCATCAAGGCCGCCACCGGCGACGTGTTCGGGCGCATCTACGAATACTTCCTCAACAAATTCGCCATGAGCGGTGCGCAGGAAGGCGGCGAGTTCTTCACGCCGCCCTCGTTGGTGCGCATGATCGTCAACATCATCGAGCCCGACCACGGCCTGGTGCTGGACCCGGCTTGCGGATCTGCCGGCATGTTTGTGCAGACCGGTCACTTCATCGAAGACGTGCGCCACAGACTAGCCAACGACACCGTCACCTTCCACGGCCAGGAAAAGAGCGACACCAACACCAAGCTCGCGCGCATGAACCTGGTGGTGCACGGGCTGGATGCCTCCAACATCCGCCAGGGCAACACGTTTTACGACCAGGTGGACCACCTCATCGGCCAGTGCGATTTCGTCATGGCCAACCCGCCGTTCAATGTGGATGGTGTGGACACCAAGAAGGTGGAAGGCCAAGCCACTGACAGCGGGCGCCTACCCTTCGGCCTGCCCGGCACCAACGCCAAGACCGGCGCCATCAGCAACGCCAACAGCCTGTGGATTCAGTATTTCTACGCCTACCTGAACGACACGGGCCGCGCCGGTTTCGTGATGGCGTCCAGCGCCTCTGATGCCGGCAACAAAGACCGCGACATCCGCGAAAAGTTGGTCAAGACCGGCCACGTCGACGTGATGATGGCCATCGGCAACAAGTTCTTCTACACCCGCAGCCTGCCCTGCACGCTGTGGTTCTTCGACAAGGGCAAGCCGCAGGACCTGCAAGACCAGGTGCTGATGATCGACGCCCGCAACGTGTACCACGTCGTCTCGGCGCGCTCGCACGTCTTCACCGACGAGCAGCTCGCCAACCTCTCGGCAATAGTCTGGCTGTACCGGGGCGAGATCGAAAAGGTGACCTCGCTCATTCACCGGTATCAGCGGCAGGCGGCGCACTGGCTGGACTTTCTGCCGGAGCGCATGGCGGCAGACAGCGCGGCTGTGGACGACGCAGCCCGCCTGCTACAGCGGTTTGCTGACAACGCTGTGCTGGATGAACTCAATGCCGGATATGGCACCGACATGCACATCACGCCCGAGGCATGGGCAAGCTTTCAAAATGAACTCGGTGTGGCGCTTGTAACGCCCTTGGCAGCATCCGTGCCCCAACTGTTGCAAGCCGCAGCCGAGGCAAGCCAGAGGGTTGCGCCCATCAACGGCAGCCACCTTGTACAGGGCAGCTACGACCACCACCTTGCCGTTCAGCATGGCTTGGGTGGCTTTGACGGGCTGGTCGCACCGCTCAAACAAATGTCCAAAGCGCTGGAGGCACGCCACAAGCAATGGCTCAAGCTGCTGGACACGGCAGACAAAACCCTGCGCGCACGCCAGCTGAAAGGCATGGACGGCAAGGATTTCCGCGCGGTGCGGCGCGCCCTGCTGGCAGCAGACAGCAAAAAGAACGAGCCCCCCACGGTGCGCGACGAGGTGCTGGAGGCGCTCAGGCAGGCCATTTATTTCATCCACCAGGCCCACTGGATACAAAGCCGCTTTCCCAACGGCTGGTTTGAAGACGTGCCTGGCCTGTGCAAGGCCGTCACGCTGGACGAGATCGCCGCCAACGACTATTCGCTCACGCCGGGGCGCTACGTGGGCGTGGCGGCGGCAGCCGCCGAAGACGAGGAGGACTTCGTCGAGAAACTGCGCGAAATCCACGACGAACTGGCCGAGCTGAATGACAAGGCGGTGGAATTGGCGGGGCGGATTGCTGGCAATTTTGAGGAGTTGCTGGGATGAGTTGGTGCGACGTACATCTTGGCGATGTGATTCGACTGAAGCGTGGTCATGATCTACCCGCCGGTGATCGCGTGCCCGGTGAAATTCCCATCGTTTCGTCATCTGGTATCACGGGATTTCACAGCGTTGCCAAGGTCGCAGGGCCAGGTGTCGTAACAGGCCGATATGGCACCCTTGGTGAGGTCCATTACGTCAAGGGCGACTACTGGCCTTTGAATACCGCACTCTATGTCGAAGATTTCAAGGGTAATCAGCCTCGCTACGTCGCATATCTGCTGATGACGCTTGAACTCGGCAGCCAGAACGCTGCTGGTGCGGTACCGGGTGTCAATCGAAATACTTTGCATCAAATGACGGTCCGTGTTCCAGACAAAGAAACACAGCACCGCATTGTTGAAGTCCTGTCGGCCTACGACGACCTGATTGCCACCAACCAGCGTCGCATCGCCTTGCTCGAAGACGGCGCCCGCCGTCTCTACCGCGAGTGGTTCGTGCACCTGCGCTTTCCCGGCCATGAATCGGTGCCGGTGAAGGACGGGGTGCCGGAGGGATGGGAGCGCGGTTCATTAGATCGTGCGCTGTTCCTTCAACGCGGCTTCGACCTCCCAAATGGCAGTCGCATCGCTGGCGATGTGCCGGTGTACGCATCAACGGGTATCAACGGCTTTCACAACGATGCCAAAGCGGTTGGGCCTGGTGTCGTGACCGGTCGAAGCGGGACGTTGGGGCAGGTGCACTATGTTGCGAAGGACTTTTGGCCTTTGAACACTTCTCTGTGGGTCAAGGAGTTCCGTCGCGTCTCCCCGATCGTCGCGTACTTCCTGCTATCAGAGTTGAACTTGGAGCAGTTCAACTCCGGCGCCTCGGTGCCGACGCTGGACCGCAAGACGGTTCATCAAGCTTCGGTGCTTCTGCCGTCTCCGGGCCTCGTGGAAAAGTTCGATACGCTCGTACAACCTCTTTTCGACCAGATTGATGCGCTGAAGGCGGGCATCGATAGCACCTCAAAGGCCCGCAACCTGCTGCTCCCCAAACTGATGTCCGGCCAACTCGATGTCTCCGGCATCCGACTGCCCGAGGAGGTCGCGGCATGACCGAACCGGTGGCGAGCTACGTCATCCCTCGGGCCGGTGGCGGCCACAGCGACTACATCGTTTACGTGGACGAGAGCGGTGACCACAGCCTCACGTCCATCGACCCGGACTACCCGGTGTTCGTGCTGTCGTTCTGCATCTTCCGCAAGGCCGAGTATGCGCAGGCGGTGACGCCGGTCATCCGGCAACTGAAGTTCGCCACCTTCGGCCACGACATGGTGGTGCTGCACGAGGCGGACATCCGGCGCAAGAAGGGGGCGTTCTCGCGACTGTCGAAGGAGCCGCGCGAGGCGTTCCTCAACAAGCTGACCGAGATCATCGGCGCAGCCGACTTCCAGCTGGTGGCTGTGGTGATCGACAAGCGCAAGCTGAGGGACCGCTACAACAGCCCGGCGCACCCCTACCACCTGGCGTTGGAGTTCGGGCTGGAACGCATCTATCGGCTGCTCAAGGGCGCAGGCCAGGACGACGCGATGACCTACATCGTGTGCGAAGCGCGCGGGGCCAAGGAAGACGCCGAGCTGGAGCTGGAGTTCCGCCGCATCCGTGACGGTGCGAACTACTTCCACCGCCCCTTGCCGTTCGACCTGATCATTGCCGACAAGAAAACCAATTCGGAAGGCCTGCAGCTGGCCGACCTGACGGCGCGGCCGATCGGCTTGACGGTGCTACGGCCAGAACAGGCCAACCGCGCTGCAGAGGTGCTCGAGGGCAAGTTCTACCGGGACAAGGCCGGCAACAAGCTGGGCATGGGGCTGAAGGTGTTTCCGTGAGACACGAAAACCGAACCCCAGAAAGCAGAAGGGCCCCTGTAGTACCAGGAGCCCAACGCCGGCCGCGTAGTCGCAACCCATTTGCCCGCAATGATAGCGGATCGACCATGACTTGACAAGATAGCCGGGCGCCGCCCGTGGCGGGCCTGGGTGCTGGAGGGAAACAAGAAGATGGCCAAAAACGAGTATTCCGAAGACCTGCTGATCCAGGCGCCGACGGCCGAACTGCTGGATAAGCAGCTCGGCTGGCAAACCGTGTTCGCACAGGACGACGAGGACTTCGGGCCCGACAGCCTTCTGGGCCGCAGCAACGACACCGAGGTGGTGCTGAATCGCGAGGTGCTGGCCGCGCTCAAGCGTCTGAACCCGGGCCTGCCACCCGAGGCCTACAGCCAGGCTCTGGCGCAGGTGCTGCTGGACGACATCACCAAGTCGCTGATCGCCCTGAACGAAGAGAAGTACAAGCTGTTGCGCGACGGCGTGCCGGTGAAGTACCGCGATGCAGCCGGCCGCTGGGTGGACAAGCGCCTGCGCCTGATCGACTTCGACCGCCCTGACAACAACCGCTACCAAGCGGTGCGCGAGCTGTGGGTGCGCGGGCGTCTGTGGCTGCGCCGCCCAGACGTGATCGGCTATGTCAATGGCCTGCCGCTGGTGTTCATCGAGCTCAAACGCTTCGAGGTGCACATCGACAGCGCCTACAAGAAGAACTACAGCGACTACCTGGACACCATCCCGCACCTGTTCCACTGGAATGCGCTGGTGGTGATCTCCAACGGCCACGATGCACAGTATGGGTCGCTGACCAGCACCCGCGAGCACTTCTACCGCTGGAAGCGGCTGGACGAGGACAACCCCGAGCCGGGCAAGGACCAGCCCCTGTTGCCCATCTTGCTCAAGGGCATGCTGGACAAGGCCCGTCTGCTGGACATCGTCGAAAACTTTGTGCTGTTTGATGCCAGCGAAGGGGGCACGCACAAGATCGTGGCGCGCAACCACCAGTACCTTGGCGTCAACCGGGTGATCGAGCGCCTCACGTCGGACGATCCGACGATCAGGGCCGAGGTGCGGGCCGGGCAGCTGGGCGTGTTCTGGCATACCCAAGGTTCGGGCAAGTCGTATTCGATGCTGTTTCTGACCGAAAAGATCCACCGCAGGATCTCGGGCAGCTACACCTTCGTGGTCATCACCGACCGCACCGAGCTGGACGACCAGATCGCCTCCACCTACACCAATGCCGGTCGCGCCAACAGCAAGACGGATCAGGCCTCCAGTGGCGATGCCCTGCGCAAGATGCTGCGGGACCAGAATCGCCGCTACGTGTTTGGCCTGATTCAGAAGTACCGTGAGCTGGTGAAGGAGGCCTATTCCGAGCGCGACGACATCATCGTCATCAGCGACGAGGCGCACCGCACCCAGTACGGCCGCCTGGCGCTGAACATGCGCAAGGGGCTGCCGCATGCCAAGTTTCTGGGCTTTACGGGCACGCCCCTGATCGACGCCGGTGAGAAGCAGCTGACGCGCGAGGTGTTTGGCGACTACGTGTCGATCTACGACTTCCAGCGTGCGGTGGCCGATGGCGCGACGCTGCCTTTGTTCTACGAGAACCGGGGCGAAAAACTGAAGATTGTCGACCCCAAGGTCAGCGAACGGATTGCGGACCACATCGAAGCTGCGCGGCAGGCTACCACGCTGGACGACCCCTGGACTGACGAGAAGGAGGAAAAGCTCTACCGGGAGCTGGCGCGCGACTACCCCATCCTGACCTCGCCCACGCGGCTGGAGAAGGTGGCGCAGGATTTCGTCGATCACTTCCACCAGCGCTGGAAGGTGGTGGATACCGGCGGCGGCAAGGCCATGGTGGTCTGCCTGGACAAGATCACTTGCGTGAAGATGCACGATCTCGTCAAGGCCAAGTGGAAGGAGAAGGCCGCCCAGTTGGAGGCGAGCGTGGCCGCCGAGGAGGCGCTGTTCGCCGCCAAGGGCAAGGCCCTGCCGAAGCTGTTGCAACAGCGCCGCGAACAGGTTGAATGGATGAGGGCCACCGAATGCTGCGTGGTGGTCTCGCAGGAGCAGGGCGAGGTGGCCGAGTTTGCCAAGTGGCGCAACTTTCGCAACGAGCTGCTGGACATCACGCCGCACCGCGAAAAGATGGTCAAGCGCAACCTGGAGAAGGAGTTCAAGCAGGCCGAGAACCCGTTCCGCATCGCCATCGTTTGCGCCATGTGGCTGACGGGCTTCGACGTGAAATGCCTGGCCACGCTGTACCTCGACAAGCCGATGCAGGGCCACACGCTGATGCAGGCCATTGCCCGCGTCAACCGTGTGGGCGGTGGCAAGAAGCACGGCCTGATCATTGACTACAACGGCATGCTCAAAAGCCTGCGCAAGGCGCTGGCTACGTTTGCCCAGGGTGACCGCGCCGGCACTGGCAAGGGCGAAGGCGAGCAGAACACCGTGCGCGACGACTCGGAAGCGCTGGCCGAGTACGCCCAGAGCCTGAAGGCGGCCGGGGACTTTCTGGGAGACCTTGGCTTTGAACTGGAAAAGCTGATGGCCGCCAAGGGCTTCGACAAGCAGCAGCAGATCCTGGTCGCCGTAAATCTGCTCTGCGAGAACGATGAGCGCCGCAAGACCTATCAGGTGATCGTGGAGGATGTGCAGGCCCGCCACCGGGGCCTGTTCCCGCACCCTGGTCTGTTCGACTTTGATGCGGAAGAAAGCGCCGTCAATGCGATCTACAACAAGCTGCAGGATGCCCGAGTAACGCCCGACGTCAGCGCACTGCTGCAGGACTTGTACGAAGTGGTCGACACGGCACTGACGACGGATGGCAAACCAGCGCCTGCCGTGGCCAACCAGGGCCATGCGCGGTACGACCTTTCCAACATCGACTTTTCACGCCTGCGGGCGGAGTTTGAAAAATCGCCGTTCAAGAACGTGGTCACCCTGAACCTGAAGGAAAAAATCGAAGAGCGGCTGGCGATGATGGTGGCGCGCAACCCGACCCGGATCGACCTGTACGAGCGCTACCAGGAGATCGTTCAGGAATACAACAAGGACAAGGATGCCGCCGAAATCCAGAAGGTGATGGACGACCTGTTCACCTTCAACGACAACCTCAACGACGAAGAAAAGCGTTACCTGCGCGAGGGGCTGGAGAGCGAAGACCAATTGGCCGTTTTCGATTTGCTGCAAAAAAACAGCCTGACCAAGGGTGACCGTGATGCCATCAAGAAGGTGGCCAAGGAGCTATTGGACAAGCTCGCCAGCGGCAAATTGCAGATCGATCACTGGCGCGAGAAGGCCACGGCGCAGGCCCAGGTAAAGGCCGAGATCATCAAGCACTTGTTCGCGCACCTGCCGTCAGGTGCCTACGACGCTGACGAGATCAACCTCAAAGCCAACGCCGTGTTTGCGCACATTTACACGGCTGGCCTGGGTGCGGGGGCGCGAACCTGGCACTGAGAGGGTGCCGCTCCTGCCGCGACTGGGCGCAGCGCTTTACCCGTTGGCCTCGACCGCGAAGGTCAACCCGGCATTCGCCTGCAGCCGATCAATCAGCGCCTGGCCCAGCGCCGGGGCGGTGGTCCAGATGCCGCCCGGCGTGCTGCGGTTCTCCAGCAGGCACACGGCGGCCTCTGCGATCATCTTGGAGGTGGAGCCGTAGCCGGGGTCGCGGTCGCCCGTTACGGCCACGCGCAGGTGGTGGCCTGCGGCGTCCTCACCGAGGAACAGCACGTCGTAGTGCCCGGCCTCGCGCTCCTCGCGCGAAGGGCCTTCACCCGGCTTGGGGCCGCTGTCTGAGCCCAGCGACTTGTCGGACGCCACGGCGTTGGCAAAAGCCTCGCCCTTGGCGCCGGTGCCGGTGACCAGCATTTCGTCGTACACAAAGTCCTGGCCGTAGGCATGGCCCAGCAAAAAGTTGGAACGGTGCACGTTGCGCGTGTTGATGGCCGCCATGACGAAGGGCGCCACCCACACACCTTCGCCCAGTGCCTCGTCCACCATGGGCTTGGCGCCCGAGGGCTGGCGCGGGCCGGTGAAGCCGGGCGTGAGCGCGAACGGGTCGCGCAGCAGATCCAGCACGCCGGGTTCGCTGGCAGCGGCGGCCAGCGTGGCCTTGAGGCTGGCGGCCGTGCCGCCCGAAAAGGTGCCCTTCATCTTGCGCACGCGGCCGCGCACGCGGCTGGCGGGCTGGCCGAAGCGGGTTTTCATTTTGGTTTGCAGCAGGTACACGCCCAGGTCGAACGGGATCGAATCGAACCCGCACGAAAACACGATGCGTGCGCCGCTGGCCTTGGCCTGGGCTTCGTGCGCGTCGATCATGCGGCGCATCCAGGCGGGCTCGCCGCACAGGTCCACGTAGTCCACACCGTTGGCCGCGCATGCCGCCACGAGTTCGTTGCCGTAAAGCTGGTAGGGGCCCACGGTGGTCAGTACCAAGCGGGTACTGTCCATCAGCGCCTGAACGCTGGCGGGGTTGCCGGTGTCGGTCACGACCAGCGGCGTGTCGGCCGGGGCGCCCAGTTCGCCCCGCACGGCGGCGAGTTTGTCGGCATTGCGCCCGCCCATGGCCCAGCGCAGGCCACTGCCTTGGGGGTAACGCTGCAAGAGGTATTCGACCACCAGCCGACCGGTGAAGCCGGTGGCGCCGTGGACGACGAGGTTAAAGGGCTTGGTCATGGTGTGTGTCTTTCACAGGGTGCAGCGCGGCACAGGCGTGCCCCGGCATTGTGGAAGAAGCGCGCCGCCCGCGGGTGTCGCCCAGGTGCTGGCCGCGTGCGGTCATCGGTTTTGTGCATTTGTGCCCACATAAAGTATCAAAAAGTGATACCCGGGAGCCTGGAACACGCCGCTTTGGCATTCCAATGCGGACAGCCCGGTGCCGCCGCTGCACCATGCACCCATGTTCAACCAACGCCCCAGGGCCACCACTGCAATGTCCTCTGCTCCCATCATCGTCCAGCGTGACACCCGTGCCTGGCAGCTCCAGGTGTGGATCTCCTTCGGCATCGCCGTGTTCCTCTGTGCCGTCGGCCTGGCCTGGCTGCCGGGCGAGCCGCTGGAGCAGGTCTTCATGGTGATGGGTTATGTGTTCTGTCTGTCCACTGTGTTTGCGCTGGCCAAGTTCGTGCGCGACAACGCGGGCAGCCGCCGCAACACGGGGGGTGACACACCGCTGTGGAAGCTGGTCGTGTGGGGCGGCTTTGCCGTCGCCATGGGCCTGACGGGCTGGGGCCTGCTGGGCATGGCCATCAACGTGACCTACAAGGCCTTTCTGGGTGTGAGCTGGCTCTACCTGGTGACCACGGCCTTCACCCTGGCCAAGATGCTGCGCGACCGCCACGAGGCCGACCTGCTCGAAGCGCGCCTGCAGGGCCGCCGTGAGGCTGCGCAGGCTGCCGCCAGCGCCGAATGATTGTTGCAACCCCAAGGAGTTTTCCATGACTGCATTGCTGAATACCCCCCTGGCCCGCCTGCTGCTGGCGGCGGGCCTGACCTGCGCCCTGGTGTCGGCCCCGGCGCGGGCCCAGAGCGAAGCCTCGGCCGCACTCTCGCTGCTGCCCGTAGCATCGGTGATGGGCACAGCCTCGGTGGGCGCTGCGGCGTCCGGCGCGGTGGTGGCCTTGCCTGTGGCCCTGTCGGTGGGCGGGGCGGTGCTCACGGTCAAGGCGGTGGAAGCCTCGGCCCTGGGCACGGTGTATGTGCTGGAGCGCGCATCCGATGGCGCGCGCGTCAGTGTCGAGGTGGCCGGGCGCGGCGTGGGGGCCTCGGCGCACGCCGTGGGCACCGTGGTGGCCTGCAGCGTGATCGGCACCGGCGTTGTGCTGTCGGTGGCGGGCGAGGTGCTGGCCTTTGTGCCCAACGCCCTGGGCCAGGCCCTGCTGCACAACGAACGCCTTTGAGGAAGAACACCATGGCACGCACCACCGTTCCCCTCACCGCGCTGGCCCTGGCTGCGCTGCTGCTGGCCGCCGCGCCAGCCCACGCGGGCCGCTCCTGCGAGGCGCGCAAGCCCACGCCCCAGCTCATCGAGCGCGGCATGCAACTGGCGCAGCAGACGGCAGCCGCGCTCGACGCCGAACACGCGCGCAGCGGCGCCCGCGTGGTGGTGCTGGGCCGCGCCGGACAGGACCTGGGCAAGTACGGCCTGCGCTACTCCCACCTGGGCTGGGCCTACAAGACGCCCGAGGGGCCCTGGCGCGTGGTGCACAAGCTCAACGAATGCGGCAGCGCCGTGGGCCAGCTCTACCGCCAGGGCCTGGGCGAGTTCTTCCTCGACGACCTGTGGCGCTACGAGGCCGTGTGGGCCGTGCCCACGCCCGAGGTGCAGCAGCGCCTGCTGCCGGTGCTGGAGGATGGCGCGCGCGTCCGTGCGCTGCAGCATGCGCCCTACAGCATGGTCAGCTACGCCTGGGGGCGCAAATACCAGCAGTCCAACCAGTGGGCGCTGGAGACCCTGGCCCTGGCCATGGAGCCCTACAGCGTGCGCACGCGCGACCAGGCCCAGGCCTGGCTGCAGTTCAAGGGCTACGCGCCCAGCGTGCTGAAGATTGGCGCACTCACGCGGCTGGGCGGGCGCATGGGCTCGGCCAACATCGCGTTCGACGACCACCCCAGCGAGCAGCGCTTTGCCGACCGCATTGAGACCGTCACCGTCGATTCGGTGCTGGCCTGGCTGCCGCGGGCGCAACTGGCATCCAAGCCCGTGGTGTTTTCCGCGAAATATCGAATCAAATCGGGCGCTAACACTTGACGGTAAAGCGCTATCAGCTATCAAATTGGTAGTGCATCAACGAGAGGGGAATCATGAGCAAAGCATTGCGACTGTCTGAAAAATGGTTCCGTCGCGGCCTGTGGCTGGTGGCGGTGGTGTTTGCGGGTTTCCTGATCGGCCTGGGCGGCACCATCGTGGGCGACCTGCCCAAGGTGGAGACGCCGCTGCAGGTGGATGACTTTCTGGACCGTGCCGAGGCCGAGAAGCTGCGCGCGCAAATCCGGGACCAGCGCCAGGCCGAGCAGGATGCGCAGACGGCGCTGGAGCAAGCCCAACTGCAGCGCAGCAAGGCGCGCAGCGAAAGCCAGGCGGAGCGCGAGACCTTCAACAACTGGCTGGCCGCGCGCAGCGTGACGCAGCGGGTGGAGCACGACCCGGAGGTAATGGCGCGCACCAAGGTGCTGGATGGGCTGAAGCAGACCGAACAGCGCACGCAGCAGGCGGTCGAGGCGCAGCAACAGGCCTTGCTCGATGCCCGCCAGGCCGCTACGGCCGCGCAGCGGCAGCTCAGCCGCATGGAATCCAGCGCTTATGAGAAGCTGGGTGTGGAGCGCCGCAAGGTGGAGCTGCGCGTCTTTCTGTACCGCCTGGCGCTCACACTCCCGCTGCTGGTGGTGGCAGGCTGGCTGTTCGTGAAGAAGCGCAAGGGCACCTACTGGCCCTTTGTCTGGGGCTTCATCTTTTTCGCGCTGTTCGCCTTCTTCGTCGAACTGGTGCCCTACCTGCCCAGCTATGGCGGCTATGTGCGCTATGTGGTGGGCATAGCCATCACGGTGCTGGTGGGGCGCTACGCCATCCTGGCGCTCAACCGCTACCTGGAGCGCCAGAAGCAGGCCGAATCCATGCCCGACCAGGAGCGCCGCAAGGAGCTGGGCTACGACGTGGCCCTGGCGCGCCTGGCCAAGAATGTGTGCCCAGGTTGCGAGCGGCTGGTGGACCTGAAAAACGAGAAGATCGACTTTTGCCCGCACTGCGGCATCGGTCTGTTCGATCGCTGTGGCCATTGCAGCACGCGCAAGAGTGCCTTTGCCCGTTTCTGCCATGCCTGCGGCACGGGGGCCCAGTCGGGCAGGCCTGCCACAGAGGTGTGATAGAACCCCACCGGACACCCTGCAGGCCTGCAGCGTGTCCGGTTCTGTTCCACCCTGCTACAGGAGGTAATACCCCATGGGTTTTTTCGCCAAGATTTTTTCCAAGATTTTCCCCTCGGCCAAGGCCGAAGAAATAGTGGCGGCGCCGCCTGCTGCAGCGTCTGGTGCTGCCCCTGCGGCATCCCCCGTGCCCGCAGGCCCGGCTTCCATCCCGCTGGGGGAAGTGGCCCCCATTCTGGACGCCATGCCCGGAGCCAAGGGGCTGAACTGGCGTACCTCCATCGTGGACCTGCTCAAGTTGCTGGGGCTGGACAGCAGCCTGTCGGCCCGCAAGGAACTGGCGGCTGAGTTGGGCTACTCTGGCAACGATGAGCCTGGTTCTGCTGCCTGGAACATCTGGCTGCACAAGCAAGTGATGAGCCGCATTGCCGCCCACGGCGGCACGCTGCCCCCCGAGCTGCTGGACTGACAACCCGCTCCGCACGGCGACCCCGGCGCAGAGGCTGTCTTCCCGCCGGGCTGTTCAGCCCCCCATCACCACCGGCCCGCCCTTGGCCAGCGCGCGCTGGTAGGCCGGGCGCTGCTGCATGCGCTCGCGGTAGGCCAGCAGGTGGGGGTGGTGCGATGCAGCGTCGGTGCGCGAGAGAGCGGCCTCCACCGCAAAGCTCATCTGGAAGTCCGCCATGCTCAGATGCTCGCCCGCAAACCAGCGGTGCTGCGCCAGGTGGCCCTCCATGAACTCCAGGGCGGTGCTCAGGTTGGGGTCGATGAGCTTTTTCTGCACCTGCTCGCACAGCGTGCGCGCAATGGGCCGCACAAAAAAGGGCATGGGCTGCGTGGGGATGGTGACGAACACCAGCTTCATCACCAGCCAGTTCATCAGCGAGCCTTCGGCGTAGTGCATCCAGAAGCGGCACTGGCGATGCTCTGGCGTGCCAGGCTGGGGCACCAGATGCGCCAGTTCGGGCGGTGCGCTGCTGGCAAAACGTTCTGCCAAGTATTCGATGATGGCGCCCGATTCGGCAATCACGTCGTCTCCGTCGGTGATGACGGGCGACTTGCCCAGCGGGTGCACGGCCTTCAAGGAGGCCGGGGCCAGCTTGGTGCGCGGATCGCGCCGGTACAGCCGCAGGTCATAGGGCACGCCCAGTTCTTCGAGCAGCCACAGAACGCGCTGCGAGCGCGAGGTTTCGAGGTGGTGTACGGTCAGCATGCGCGCATGGTAGCGGGCCAGGGCGCTGTGCGCAGCCAAGGGCCTATTGCGGTGTCATTCCCTGGCGCGCAGCAAGGGCCGCAGCGCCAGCAAGCCCAGCGCCGGGCCCAGGGCCAGCCCCGTGAGCAGAGGGCCGAGTGGGACATGGGCCGACAGTTCGACAAACAGCAGGATGCTGGCGATGGAAATGCCGAACCCGATGCTGTTGGTCAGCGTAAGCACGCTGCCCACGGCCTGCGGCGGCGCATTGCGCGCCGTGAGTGCCGAAAATTGCGGTGAATCGCCCGACACGGTAATGCCCCACACCAGCAGCCAAGCATAGAACAGCGCATCCGGCGCCTGTATGAGCCAGGGCGCCAGCAGGCAGCACAGGCCGCTGGTGGCCAGTTGCACGCCCGCCACGCGGGCGCTGCCCCAGCGCGGCGCCAGCCAGCCGCCCACCGTGCAGCCCAGCGCGCCCGCACCCAGTACCCAGAACGCCGCCCACGACAGCTCCGTGCCCTGCAGGCGCGTGGCCAGGATCATGGGCATCAGCACCCACAGCGTGTACAGCTCCCACATGTGCCCGAAATAGCCCAGTACCGAACTGCGCACGCGTGCATCGGTGGCAATGCTGGCCAGTGCACGCCACTGCAGCGTGGTGGCGCGGATCACCGCACCGGGCGGCTCCGGCAGCAGCGCGTACAGCAGCACCCCGCCCGCAGCCGCCAGGCCCGCCACCCCCAGCATCAGGCTGGGCCAGGGCAGGGCGTCGCCCAGGGCGCGCAGTGCGTGGGCACTGGCCGAGCCCAGAATCAGCGCGCCGATCAGCAGCCCCAGCGCTGGCCCCAGCCCGCGTGTGTACCACTGCGAGGCGATCTTCATGCCTACGGGGTAAATGCCTGCCAGGAAGAAACCGGTGGCAAAGCGCCAGCCCAGCAGGGCGGGAAAGCTGGTCACTATCGCCCAGGCCCCCACCGTGCAGGCCGCACCCGCCAGGGAGCAGACCAGAAAAACTCGACGGGGCGAGAACCGGTCGGCAATGGCCAACAATGCAAACACCAGCGTCCCCAGAATGAAGCCGAACTGCAGCGCCGACGTGAGCGTGCCCACAGCGGTGGCGGGCCAGCCCAGTTCGCGCTGCAGGTCGGGCATGACGGCGTTGACCGCAAACCACAGCGAGGTGCCCGCAAACTGTGCGGCCACCAGCACGGGCAGTACGTGGCGTGGGACCGGAGGCTGCGGGGTGCTGGTCACAGCCGTTGCGCTATACGCCGCGCGCCCGGTCGGCCTTGAACTGCGCGCGGAAGTCAGTGAAGCGGCCTGCGTCCAGCGCCTCGCGCACTTCGCGCATGAGGTTCAGGTAGTAGTGCAGGTTGTGCACGGTGGTAAGCATGGGGCCCAGCATCTCGCCGCAGCGGTCCAGGTGGTGCAGGTAGGCGCGCGAGAAGCCGCCGCGCCCGCCCTGGTCCCAGGCCACGCCGTCTTTGCCCGCGCAGGCGTGGCAGGTGCAGCTGGTATCGAGCGGCTGGTGGTCGGCCTTGTGGCGCGCGTTGCGGATCTTCAGGTCGCCGTAGCGCGTGAAGATCGTGCCGTTGCGCGCGTTGCGCGTGGGCATCACGCAGTCGAACATGTCCACGCCCTGGGCCACGCCTTCCACCAGGTCTTCGGGCGTGCCCACGCCCATCAGGTAGCGCGGCTTGTGGGCGGGCAGGCGGTGCGGCGTGTGCGCCATGATGTCCAGCATCTCGTCCTTGGGCTCGCCCACGCTGACGCCGCCCACGGCGTAGCCGGGGAAATCCATGGCCACCAGGGCTTCGAGCGATTCCTGGCGCAGGTTCTTGAACATGCCGCCCTGCACGATGCCGAACAGCGCATTGGGATTGCCCAGGCGCTCGAACTCGTCCTTGGAGCGCTGGGCCCAGCGCAGGCTCATTTCCATGGACTTGCGCGCTTCGTGCTCGGTGGTCTTGTGGCCGTTGGTTTCGTAGGGCGTGCACTCGTCGAGCTGCATCACGATGTCGGAGTTGAGCACCGTCTGGATCTGCATGCTCACCTCGGGCGACATGAAGAGCTTGTCGCCGTTGACGGGCGAGGAAAAGTGCACGCCCTCCTCAGTGATCTTGCGCATGGGCCCCAGGCTCCAGACCTGGAAACCGCCCGAGTCGGTGAGGATGGGCTTGTGCCACTGCTCGAAGGCGTGCAGGCCGCCAAAGCTCTGCATCACGTCCAGCCCAGGGCGCATCCACAGGTGGAAGGTGTTGCCCAGAATGATTTGTGCGCCCATGTCGTGCAGGCTCTGGGGCATGACACCCTTGACCGTGCCGTAGGTGCCCACGGGCATGAAGATGGGCGTTTGCACCACGCCGTGGTTGAGCGTGAGGCGGCCGCGGCGGGCGTGGCTGCCCGTGTCGGTGGTGAGGAGTTCAAACTGCAGCATGGGCGCGATTGTCCCAGATGGACGCGGTCGTGCGGTGCACACGTCCGGGCCCGCTACACTGGATCAAACACATCACAAAAGGAATTGCCATGCCCCGAATCCTTATCGCCGTTGACGGCTCGGAACTCGCTCTCGATGCCGTGCACCACGCGGTGCAGTTGACCCGCGACGGCCTGCAGGCCGACTTCGTGCTGGCCAATGTGCAGGAGCCGGCCTCGCTGTACGAGCTGGTGGTTTCGCGCGACCCCGACCTGATCGCCGCCGCCAGCATCGAGGCCGGCGAGCACCTGATGGCCTCGGCCCGCGCCCTGCTCGACGAGGCCGGCCTGGACTACGTGACCGAAGTGGGCGTGGGCGACCCGGCGCACACGCTGGTGGACATCGCCGAGAGCACGGGCTGCGACATGGTGGTGATCGGTGCGCGCGGTCAGGGGGCGCTGAGCAGCGCGCTGCTGGGTTCGGTGTCGCAGGAACTGGTGCATGCCAGCCCGGTGCCAGTGACCGTCGTCAAGCACGCTGAGGTGCTGGAGGAAGGCGAAGAGGGCGAAGAAGTCGCTGAGCCATCCACCTGATGGGGGAAGCCGCTGGCCGCGGTTTCAAGCGGCTTTGCGGAAAGGCTCGCGCGGCGCCTGCAGCTTGCCGTGGGGCAGGGTGGACAGGCGCGAAAACATGCGGCGCACATAGCCACGCACCCACAGGCATTTGTTCAGCTCATCCACGGGCAGCGGGCCGGAGACGACCACGATGTCGTTGGCCACTTCCTGCGCGCCCGCAGCGCGCAGGCGGCGGCGCATGTTGCTGGCCCAGGACTGGATGCGCGTGGGGCTGCCGTGCTGGTGCACCTGGCCCGTGTGCATGTCGAACGCGATGGCCACGGTGTCGGTCTTGAGCTTGAAGCGCCGCTCGCCGGTGATGGCGCTGGGGGCCTCACGCATGTCGTACAGGTAGTAGCTGCCTGCCTTGAGCTGGTATTGCAAGTCCATGGGTCGTCATCTCCGATGGCTGAATTGTCCGGTCTGTGGCCACCCGCAATGCGTTGGAATAAAGGCGGTAATGTGCCGCTTATCGCCGACATGCCGTCACGGGCCGCCGGGCGCGCTGCGGATTGTCGCGTGGGGACATGTCCGTCACAAGAAAACCGGCATGCGATTGCGTAACGGCTTGTGTCAGATCAGCTTATCCCTCAAAAGTCCACCAGGCTCAGGCCCAGGGTGAACACGGTGCGCTTGCGGTTGTAGTCCACCAGGCTGTCGCCGTAGCCGCTGAAGAGCTGGGTGTGCAGGCGCAGGTTGCTCTTGCCGCCGCCCAGCCCTGCGCCCAGGCTTTGCATCCATTCCAGCCGCACCGAGCCGCGCGAGGTGGACGAGAGCGAATGGCGCAGCGTCACGCCCAGGGTGTGGTCGCGGTTCAGGTTCCAGAAGGCGGACAGTTCGCCCCGGCCCACGTAGTCGCTGATACCGGGGTTGTCGTCGCTCTCGGCCTTTTCGGGGATGCGCTTCCAGATACGCGCATTCACGCTCCATTGGTTGCCCAGCTCCATGCCAGTCATCAGGTAGGTGCGGTTCCAGCTGCGCGACAGCGGCAGGCTCTGGCCGTTGGACTGGTGCACCACGCCGATGCCGCTGTAGCGCCAGCGCCAGCCCCAGGGGAGCTGCGCGTCGGTGGGATACACGTACATCACCTCGGGCGCGTGGTCGGTGGTGCGGAACGGGCGCGAGATGTGCGGGCTGAACAACTGCCAGTACGACTGCTGGGTGTAGCCAAACCACAGCGAATCCTTGTGCGTGGGGTGGTCCTGCGTGAGCAGGCTTTGCGCAATCTTGGTGCGCACCGAAAGCTGCAGGCGCGCTTCGGTGCTGCGGTAGGCCACGCTGGAGAGGGCGGTGTGCTCGGGCGCGGGGGAGCTGGGCTGGCGGTTCACGCTGTCGGAGGCCACCACCGAGGCGCTCAGCGGCCGGTAGCCCCGAAAGCGGAAGGTGCCGCAACTGCTGCCCATCTCCAGCTCCCAGAAGCGCGACAGCTCGGAATACTGAGTGTCGCGGCAGCCCTCGACCTGGGCCACCTCGATCATGCGCGTGGCAGGCAGGGTGGTGTCCACCGGGTCAGGCAGTCCGTTGGGGGGCTCCTGGGCAGCCGCTTGCGCACTGCTGGCGGCTGGGGCCTGCCAGGCCTGCTGGCCGGCCCAGGCATCAAAACAGGCCAGGCGCTGGGCGCTGTCGGCCAGCGCGGTGCAGCGCTGCCAGGCGGGGTGGGTGGGGTCTGCGGCGCTGCTGGCCTGGGCCAGTGGCGCGGCCAGCGCACCAGCCAGCACCACACCTGCGGCCTTCAGGGACGGAGAACGAGGGGATGGGAGCATGGCGGAAATTGAAGTAAAAATGGGCTGCAGCGCTTATTCTACAAGCGCAAGCAGCTATAAAAACAGTAGCAAAATGCGTCAACCCACCGGGGGCTCGGCGCGTTCCTGGGCCTTGCGTGCGAACTCGGCGCGCAGGGCCTTGAGCTTTTCGCGCGGGTCTTCGCGCGCGGTGGTGGCCGACAGCGCCATCTCGGCGATGAAGCGGCTGGGCTGGGCCGCCACCATCTCGCGGCCCTTCTTGCGTTTTTTCGTCCAGCTCACGGCCAGCGTGCGCTGCGCGCGCGTGATGCCCACGTACATCAGGCGGCGCTCTTCCTGCAGGCGGGCGATGGTGTCGTCGCTCAGCTTTTGCTGGCGCCCGTCGTCATCGTCGAGCTTGAAGGGCAGCATGCCCTCGGTCACGCCCGCCAGGATCACATGCGGCCACTCCAGGCCCTTGGAGGCGTGCAGCGTGGACAGCGTCACCACGTCTTGCTCCTTCTCGCGGTCCGACAGCGTGGAAAGCAGCGCGATGTTCTGCGCCACCTCCAGCAGGCTCTTGGTTTCCATCTGCGTGGTGGCGCCCGCCGTGTCGTCGATCTGGCCGCCCGCGCGTTGCGCCATCCAGTCGCAGAACTCCAGCACGTTGCTCCAGCGCGCGGCGGCCACCTTCTCGCTGTCCTCGCCGTCGTAGAGGTGCTTTTCGTAGCCGATCTCCTGCAGCCATTCGGTCAGAAAGGCGCGCGCTGCCTCGGCCCCCCGGGTCTGGCGCGCGCGGTATTCCAGGTCGTTGATGTAGCGGCCAAACTCGTGCAGGCCGTCCAGCGCGCGCCGGGGCAGGGTGGCAGGCAGCATGGGGGAAAACAGCGCGGCAAACAGACTGGTGTGGTGGGCCGCGCCAAAAGCGCCGAGCTGCCCCAGCGTGGTGTGGCCGATGCCGCGCTTGGGCGCGGTGATGGCGCGCAGAAACGCCGGGTCGTCGTCGCTGTTGATCCACAGCCGGAACCAGGCGCACAGGTCGCGGATTTCAGCACGGTCAAAAAAGCTCGTGCCGCCCGACACCTTGTACGGGATGTTGGCCTTGCGCAGCGCCTTCTCGAACGGCTTGGCCTGGTGGTTGGCGCGGTACAGGATGGCGAAGCTCTTCCAGTCCGGCGGCGGGTTGGCGGCGGCGCGCAGGCCCTGCAGGCGCGCCACGGCGCGCTCGGCCTCGTGCTCCTCGCTGTCGGCGTCCACCACGCGCACCGGCTCGCCCTCGCCCAGCTCGCTGAACAGCGTCTTGGGAAAGAGCTTGGGGTTGGGCCCGATCACGTTGTTGGCCGCGCGCAGGATGGCGCTGGTGGAGCGGTAGTTTTGCTCCAGCTTGATGACCTGCAACTGCGGAAAATCCACCGGCAGTTTTTTCAGGTTGTCCAGCGTCGCGCCGCGCCAGCCGTAAATGCTCTGGTCGTCGTCGCCCACGGCGGTAAAGCGCCCGCGTTCGCCCACCAGCAGCTTGAGCAGTTCGTACTGCGTGGCGTTGGTGTCCTGGTACTCGTCCACCAGCACATGGCCCAGCGCGGCCTGCCACTTGGCGCGCACCTCGGGGTGGTCGCGCAGGAGTTTCAGCGGCAGGCTGATGAGGTCGTCGAAGTCCACGCTCTGGTAGGCCGTCAGGCGCTCTTCGTAGCGCTGCATGATGAGCGCAATGCTGCGCTCGTGGTCGTCCTTGGCCTGGGCCAGGGCCTGCGTGGCGTTCAGGCCCATGTTCTTCCACAGGCTGATGGTCCACTGCCACTGGCGCGCCGTGGCGGCGTCGGTCGTGCCGCCTGCGGCGTCCTTCAGGATGCTGGTCACGTCGTCCTGGTCCAGGATGCTGAACTGGGGCTTGAGGCCCAGCACCTTGCCGTCCTCGCGCACCATGCGCACGCCCAGCGCGTGGAAGGTGCACACCACCACGTCCTTGGCCGCCTTGCCGATCAGCCCCTTGGCGCGCTCGCGCATCTCGGCCGCCGCCTTGTTGGTGAAGGTGATGGCCGCAATGCGCTTGGGCTCCATCCCCTGCTCGATCAGGTGCGCAATCTTGTGCGTGATCACCCGCGTCTTGCCCGACCCCGCCCCGGCCAGCACCAGGCAGGGCCCACTGGTGAAACGGACGGCCTGGAGCTGGGCGAGGTTGAGACCGGCAGACATGGGGTGGTGCAAGGGGCAAAGCGCTGGATCATACCGGGGGCGAGTTGCCAGGGATGTGGGAGGCGCTTTGTCCAGAACGTGTCACTTCTTGTTTCACCCGATTGCCAACCACAGTACATGTGCGATTCAGGCAAAAGGTAAGGCGCTATGCCGTTTTGTGTGGAACTTGACAACCTCAAAGACACCGATGCACCCATCCATCAGCCTGCGGCAATGCTGGTTGCAGCGGATTGAGTGGCAAATGCTTGAGCCTGGACATGCGC
>Ga0116193_1000163_pt1 | contig 64916 bp, 54 predicted proteins | sample AD_UKC115_MetaG_FD_89892 | JGI IMG/M metagenome (GOLD analysis project Ga0116193, IMG submission 89892) | Active sludge microbial communities of municipal wastewater-treating anaerobic digesters from Hong Kong - AD_UKC115_MetaG | ecosystem: Engineered > Bioreactor > Anaerobic > Digestate...
GCTCGGAGCGAGCCTCTATACCTTCCGCAAGATCCGCATCGACAACTGCAGCATCACGACGCTTTCGCTCGACCCGGACGGACGCTGGCTGCTCGAAGCGCTGAACGATACCTGTCACCTGTAGCGCTCCCCATGCTTGAGAGGAGTCGGTGACACCTGCAGGTACCCCCCTCCCTCGAAGGGAGAGGGTCGTCGGGGTTAGGGTGAACGGCTACGCCGTCCTCACATACACTCTCGGCACACGCTTGCTGATCGCGCAGACGATCTCGTAGGAGATCGTTCCGAGGATCTCCTCGACTTCCTCCATGGTGATCTCCAGGTCGCCCTGCCTGCCGTAGATCACGACCTCGTCGCCGACCGAAACTCCCGGAACGTCCGTGACGTCGATCATCGTCTGGTCCATGCATACCCGTCCGATGATCGGCACGCGCGCGCCCCTCACCAGGACATGCCCCCGATTCGACATCCTGCGGTTGTACCCGTCGGCGTAACCGATCGGCACCGTCGCCACGATCGTCGGTCTGGCGGTGGTGTACGTGCGGCCGTAGCCGACGGACCGGCTCGGAGGAAGCTCCTTGAGGAAGGCGATTCTGGACCTCAGGGTGATGCTCTGCCGAAGCTCGACCTCCCTCGAGACGTATGCGGAGTCGTAGAGGCCGTAGAGCATGATCCCCGGGCGGACCATGTTGAAGTAGGAGTTGGGGCAGTTCAGCAAGCCCGCGCTGTTGGCGGCGTGCCGCAGGGGTACTCGGATACCCGCCGCCTCGACGGCCTCGACGATCCGGCCGAACTCCTCGACCTGCTCGTGCGTGAACGAGAGGTCCTCCTCATCCGCGGAGGGGAAATGGGTGAAGATGCCCTCGAGCTCGATCCCCGGGAGGTCGGCGAGATCGGCGGCGATCACCGGCGCGATCTCCGGCTGGACCCCGACCCGGCCCATGCCGGTATCAACCTTGAGGTGGACTCGAGTCCGCTTTCCCGCGGCCTGCGACTGGTGGGAAAGCTCTCGCGCGAACCCCATATCGCACACCGTGGCGGTGATATCAAGACGGACGATCTCCGGGATCTGCTCGGGGAATGCGGGCTGGAGCAGCATGATCGGAGCGGTGATGCCGGCATCCCGAAGCTCGGCGGCCTCTTCGATGAACGCGACGCTCAGCATCTCGGCGCCTGCTCCGAGCACGGTCCTGCTCACCTCGACCGCGCCGTGGCCGTACGCATCGGCCTTCACCGCCGGGCATATCTTCACATCCGGCCCGACGACTCTTCGCACCTGCCGGAGGTTGAACTCGATCGCATCGAGGTCTATCTGTGCGTGTGTAGGTCTGACCATGGGTCTCATAGGGCGTAGGAGGGGTTTTCGGATCGGAGATCGGTAACCCCGATTGGGACGCCTGCGGTCAAAGTGTACTCCCCAGGCGCGTCCGGGGTCAAGTCCGCTCAATCCGTGCTTGGGGCGAACGCATCCTGTCTGCAGGTCACGGCCTATGTAGGAGAAGCTTTGTGGACGGTCTGTGTCCGCCAACTCCGACGTCGGGATTAACGATCGTAAGGGATCGCAAAATCCCTCCTACATGGATTCGGCGCGTCCGCTCAACCCGCGCCCAGGATCTCCAGCGCTATCTCGGCGTAGAGCCGTGCCGCTTGATGGACCTCCGAGAGCGACACGAACTCGTTGGCCGAATGCGCGCGGATCAGCTCTCCCGGGCCGAAGACGACGGCATCGATCCCGAGGCCGGCCTGGAATGCCTCCGCCTCGGTCCATCCACGCCAGCCAACTACCTCGTCGTGAGATGCGCCCGTGATCCGCTCCTTCACGGACCGGATCGCCGCGATGAGGGGCGAATCGAGCGGCGTATCGAGCGCTCCGCCCTGCTTGATGACCCTGTATTCGGCCTTGTCGCCCCATCGGTCGAAGACCCCGCGCACCCGGTCGAGTACCCACTCGACCGTCATCGGCGGGACGAGCCGGATATCGACCGACGCTTCGCATCGGTCCGGCACGCGGTTCGGCCGGTCGCCGCCCCGGAGGATGCCGAGGCAGAGGCTCGGCGGCCCGACCTTGGGGTGGGGTGGGAAGTCGGTCACGGCCTCGCGGAGTTCGGTCACGAGTTGGTACATCAGTTCGATGGCGTTGACTCCAAGCATTGGGAGCGAGCCGTGCGTCGCCTTGCCGTGGGTGACGATCTCCAGGAACACGAGGCCGCAGTGCGCCGGGACTATGTGGAGGCTCGAGCCCTCTCCGATGATCGCCATGTCGCACCGGTAGCCCTGGGGGATCGCGGTCCGAACGCCCTTCGCATCGCCCTCCTCGTCAACGGAGAGCAGCAAGTCGAGCGTGCCGCTGAGCTTGATACCCGAGTCGGCAACCGCTTTCATCGCGCCGATCATCGCCGTGATCGAGGCCTTGTCGTCCATCGATCCGAGGCCGTAGAGCGTGTCTCCCTCGATCCGCGCCTCCGGGATGGAGTCACCGGTCGGCTGGACGGTGTCGCAATGGGCGTTCAGGCAGAGGATAGGCTCACCTTCGCCGATCCGCACGAGGATATTCCACCGGTCGTCCGTCACCGGATACCGCTTGATCGCGAATCCGAGCCGCGCCAACTCCTCCTCCAGGAAGAGCAGGATCTCCTTCTCGTGCGGATACACGCTCGGTATGTTCACGAGCCTGGCGAGCAGTTCGGTCAGGTAGTTATCATCGAAACTGAGTTGAGTCGTCAATCCGACATCCCCAATCCGCAATCCGAAATCGACTATTCCGCCACCACCCGATTCCTCAGCACGCCGATCCCTTCGATCTCGACCTCCATAATGTCGCCGACCTGGACCGGCTTCATGCCCTCCGGTGTGCCGGTCGAGATCACGTCGCCGGGGTAGAGCGTGTGGAAACTCGATATGTAGGAGATCAGCTTCGGCACTTTGAACATCAGGCTGCGCGTGTTGTCCTTCTGGCGGACCTCGCCGTTCACTCGCGTCTCGATATCCAGCTCGATCGGCTCATGTATCTCATCCGGCAGCACGACGCACGGGCCCATCGGCCCGAACGTATCGATGCCCTTGGACCGCACCCACGGGCTCGACAGCTTGAGGTCCTCGCGCTGCATGTCTCGTGCGGTCACGTCGTTCATGATCGTGTAGCCGGCGATGTACGACGCGGCCTCCTCCTCCGGGATGTTCGCGCCTTCCCGGCCGATGATCACCGCCAGTTCGCCCTCCGGATCGACTCGTGTGAGGAACTTTTTGTAGACGACCGGCTCCTCCGGCCCGATGACCGACGAGTTCGCCTTGCTGAAGAACACCGGCTCGGTCGGGATGTGGTATCCGCTCTCGATCGCGTGGGCCATGTAGTTCCGCCCGAGCGCCATGATCTTCGAAGGACGCTTGATGGGTGCGAGCAGCTTGTACTCGGCGACGGCATACTGCTCCATCAGGCCGTGCTTTCGGGCGAAATCGAGCGCGCTGCTGAAGGTCTCGACGGTGAACAGGCCCTTCTCCAGCAACTCCATCGTGGAGTGGATCGGGCACTCGCACACTCCGCATTCCACCATGCGCATTGCCTGATATGCGGCCGTGAAGTTGAACACCTTGTCGCCCTGGAGTATCCCGATGTTCTCCAGCGCGGAATCCTTGGTGGAATAGCGAACGACTTTCATGCAGCGCCTCCTTCAGATCGGTATGGGGATATGCGGGCCAGCCCTCACGATTCTAATCCTGATGCCGCGCACTAGTCAAGCTCGCCGGCCTCCAGCACCGCACGGACGCATTGGCTCCGGGGTACAACATGGGCGTTCCCTACGTGGATACCCGAGGGGCTTCGGTAGCGCCGTCCGCACAAACCGCGAACTCTGCTTCCGAAGCATCGCCCCCCCCAACCCCGTGAGAACCAGTATGGGCTCTTCGTCGTCAATAAGGTAAGACACAGTTGGAGACTGTGCTTCCGCAAGTACAGGGAGGTAAGTACATGCCGCGCAAGACCTGCATCCCCATCGTACTGATGCTCGTGCTCGCCATGTCGTGCACACTTGTGACTGCTCCACGTTCAGAGGCTGCTGATTTCGACACGAAGGTATTCCGCGCTGCCGCCATCGGAGTGGCCGTCAACGCGGCTGCCGGCCCGCTGAACAAGTTCATCAACACCCTCACGTTCAACAGCAAGGCGCCGATTGGTATGTCCACCAAGGTCGTGCCGATCCTCAGTGTCGGCGAGAAGGGCTACGTCGGCGCGGCGCAGGTCGCCGGCCCCGAGTCCTACGTCCGCTCGGTCAAGGTCGTCTGGCTCTACGAGGACAACTTCAGCCGGAATGAGTTCAGGCTGAAGGTCCTGGTGCCGAGTTCGAGTATCAATCCGCTCGAACTGAAGCGCGTCCAGAAGGTCGGAGTCTCAGCAATCATCGATGTCTCGCTTGACGGCCGTTGGAAGGGACGGACCTACAGCCGATCGGTCAAGGCGGGCGATATCCTGAAGGCCGGCGTGGTCGCCGTTGCAGTCAATGCCGCCGCCGACCCGCTGAATAAGGCGATCAACACGATCAGCTTCAACTCCGGCGTCAGCACGAAGGTAGTCCCGATTGCCACCATCGGCGATAAGGCGTACATCGGCGGCGTCCAGGTCTCCGGATCGAGCGGCGCAGTCGCTTCGGTCAAGGCCGTCTACCAGTACGAGGACATCTTCGACGGCGGCAAGTTCCGCGTGAAGGCGCTGGTTCCCGCCGACTCGACCAATCCGCTGAGGATCAAGCGCGTGGCCGGCGTCGGCATCACGGCCCTCATCGACACCAGCATCGCCCGCCAGGAGGACATCCGCACCAACGACTGGAGAAGGTACAAGGGCAGCTACCGGCCGATCGGGACCATTATGAACGAACGGTTCCGCGGTGACGTCGTGCGAAAGGACAACGGCAATCACTACGGCTGGTACATCGGCAAGGGCAATCAGCGCAAACAGCTCACCGGCGTGTGGGCACAGCGCTATCAGAAGATGGACTCGAGGGATCGTCCCGCGTTCGAGAACTGGTACCTGAGGTACTGCAACCTGAAGCCGTCCGAGATGGAGAAGAAGTACGCCGAGTGGATCAAGGAGCGCGAGAAGTCACGCGTGAAGGCCAAGAGTTCGTCCTCTTCGAAACCCAGCAAGGATCGGGAGAAGGAGAAGAGCAACAACGGCAAGGGCAAAGGCAAGCACTGAGCGCCGTGGGGCGGGAGTCCGACTCCCGCCCAACGTCTCGCCATGCGGTTCACTCTTCCTTCCCTGAGAGGGAGAGGACTGGGGTGAGGGGATTCAGATCCCCGCCAGCTTCTTCTCCGCGATCCCCACGTACTTCGGGTCCAGCTCGATTCCCACATAGCGCCGCCCCAGCGACTTCGCCGCCACCAGCGTACTGCCCGTGCCCGCGAACCCGTCGAATACCACATCTCCCGGATTGCTGGCGATCGAGATGATCCGCTCAAGCAGCTTCACCGGCAACTGGCACGGGTGCTCGTCCCGATCGCGCTTGTGCCGGATGCGATGGATGTCCCACCAGATGTCCGACAGCGGCTCCACGACGTGCTCCCATCTTGCCCGGTTGGCCACGCACTTCATCCGGAAGCAGAAGTCCGGCGGGTAGACCCTCGGCGGGTTGTTGAACGTGTACCGATCCGCGCTCGCCGTGTAGTAGAGGATGCCGTAGTGCGCCGGGAATATCTTCCCCCTCGGTTCGCCGGGCGCGTCCCAGACGATCCAGTGCTGCAGATAGAGCCGAGTGCTGAGGAACGCCGCGTGGTGAATGCACCACTTCGGCAGGTTGAGCACGAACAGCGATCCGTTGGGCTTGAGCAGCCGGATGTATTCCTCCAGCCATCCATTGCACCACTCGACGTACTCTCGGTCACGCAGGTCATCCTCGTACCTGCCGTATGCCTTGTCGAGATTGTACGGCGGATCGGCGAATGCCAGGTCCACGCACGCATCCGGCATCGAGCGCATGACCTCGATCAGGTCGCCGGTGTAGATGCTGTCGAGCCTGAGGCCGCTCATTGCCTTGCCTCTACTAGGTCGGAGACGAGGAGGACCGAGTTCCCGGGTCGAGTGCAGAGGGTCAATGCGCGAACCAGCGCCGCGTTGGGGAGATTCGGGACGATTGTCGTCTCATCAGGGATCTGCAGCCAGACATCGGACATCGTGACGCCCGCCGGGTTGCACTTGTCCTTGTGCCCGCCCCAGTCCGACAAGAGATCTTCGCACGCCCGGCATCTCGGGTGAGGTATCCGTACACGGTTGATCATCGAGCGTCGGGAGTCTCTCTCGTAGATGAGGAGCCCGGCCTGCGTAGGGACCATCGGGCTCCCGGCGACCGGATCGTTCCATACCCTGATTGCGATCCAGTTTCGGAAGCTGAGCGTCGTCCCTGCGGCGATTCCGAGGAATGGCAGCCACTTCGGGAGCCCATAGATCATCATCCCGCCTTGGTCGGTGATCAGCCGAGACGCCTCAGTGACGCGCTCCGACCAGTGGTCGACATAGTCGCGGGATTCGAGCTTGAAAGGTCCGATCCTCTCGGATGGATCGAATGGGGGACAGACTGCGATGAGGTCGAAGGTTCGGTCGGGGAGTTCCCTGAGTGCCTCGAGGCAGGAATCGGTCGGTATGACGGAGATCCGGCCGAGCTGCAGGTGCGCTATCTTGCTGGAATGCAGGCTAACCACGTCGGACTTGCTGATTTTCACCGGAGTCGCCGGACTGCCGCAGTCTGGTCTCGAGCAGTCTGATGCGCTCTTCCATCTTCTGCATGCGCGAATCGATGCCGAGCACGAATTCCTGGTACTCGCTCGACAACTGGTCGAGCTCCCCCTTTGCGGCATCCTTGTTTTTTCGAATGGCAGCCATCTTCTCCCGATGCTCCAGGACTATCGCGACTATTCCGACGAGCATGGGCAGCCCGACCACGGCAACAACAACGATCACCCAGCTTTCCATACCGATCCTCCGCGAGTCTGCTTCACCCGTCACCAATCATAGTCGGCGCGGGAACCCGTTGTCAACACACAAGGAATTCCCCGCCGGGGAACCGAACTGAAACCGTTGGTATCGCGTTTACAGACCAAGCACTAACCGGAGGTTTCAGATATGAAGGTCAGCATCATCGGCGGAGGCGGACGAGTCGGATCGAATGCCGCGTATGCCCTCCAGATCGGCGGATTGGCGAAGGAACTGGCGATTGTAGACGTCGCCCGCGACATGGCGGAGGGCGAGGCGCTCGATCTCAGGCACGGCGCGTCGGTCGCCGGCTCGCAGAAGATCTACGCCGGCGGATACGAGGCCTGCGAGGGCTCGGATATCGTCGTGATCACGGCCGGTCTCCGCCGGAAGCCGGATGAGAGCCGCCTCGATCTGATCAACCGCAACGTGGCCCTGTTCCGCACGATCCTCGACGAGGTGAAGAGGGTCAAGCTCGCCGACGGCGCGATCATCCTGGTCGTTTCGAACCCGGTAGATATCCTGACCTACCTCGCCGTCCGATCCGGCATCGCTCCTGCCGAGCGGGTGATAGGCCTCGGTACGGTGCTCGACACCACGCGCTTCCGGTCGCTCCTGGCGGAGCACTTCGCGATCGATCCGACGGATGTGGATGCGCTGATCCTCGGCGAGCACGGCGACAGTATGGTCCCGATCTGGAGCAGCGCGACGATCAACGGTGTGCCTCTGTGCAGCTTCCCGAACTACGACGAGGCGACCGTCAAGGGCATCTTCGACTTCACGAAGAAGAGCGGCGCCGAGGTCATCCGTCTCAAGGGCGGTGCGGGATATGCGGTCGGGCTGGCGATCAAGGCGGTTGTCGATGCAATCATGCTCGATAAGAAAGCCATCCTGCCGGTATCTTCGTTAATGCAGGGCTACATGGGTATAAGTGATGTATGCTTCAGCGTTCCGACCGTCGTCGGCCGCGGTGGAGCCGAGAAGCTGATCGAGATCGCGCTTTCGGACGACGAGAAGGCGGCGCTCATCAACTCTGCGAACGTGCTGAAGCAAACGATTTCTCAGGTGAGCTGATTGGGGATTTCGGATTTCGAAATGCGGATTGGCGACCAAGGAGGCCGGCGACTTGGATTCCCAGGAGTTGAAGGCTAGAACGAAACGCTTTGGACTAGAGGCATTGCGTCTGGTTGATTCTCTGCCGCCAGTTGGTACGCTCAGCAACGTCGGTCGGTGCAAACTACCGCGCCGCTTGCCGCGCCAGATCGAACAATGAGTTTGTCTCCAAGCTGGGTATTGTCGAGGAAGAGGTTGATGAATCCATGTTCTGGCTGGAACTGATGCTGGATCACGGCTTGGGCGACAAGATGGCTGTGAAGGCGCTGCTTTCCGAATGTGAGGAGCTTCTGCGGATCCACGGTAGCATCGATCAAGACTGCCAGGGGCAAGTAAGCGCTTCTCAGTCCGCAATCCGCAATCCGCAATCCGAAATCCGAAATCCCAGATGGAGGATGTCATGCTTATTCGATGGTTAGGCCACGCAAGTTTTCTCTTGCAGGCGGCGGACGGAACGAAGGTCATCACCGATCCGTATGAATCAGGGGCGTACGGCGGCGGGATCATGCACAGATCGATCGATATCCAGCCGGATATCGTGACGGTCTCCCACGATCACGCCGACCACGGTTACGTCGAAGGCATCCCGGGCAGCTTCGAGGTCGTGAGATCGCCGGGAGAGAAAAGTATCAAGGGGATCGAGGTAAAGGGGATCGGCTGCTTCCACGATCTGGAGAAGGGCGCCGCCCGCGGACCGAATGTGATGTTTGTCACCACTGTGGATGGGATCAGGATCGCCCATCTAGGTGATCTGGGCCACGAGTTGGCCTCCTGCGAACTGGAGCAGATGGGTGAGATCGACGTGCTGCTCATCCCGGTCGGTGGATACTATACGATCGGGCCGGAGCAGGCCACCCGAGTCGCTGAGCAGCTCAAGCCAAAGCTGATCATCCCGATGCACTTCAAGAACGAGAAGGTCAACCTCACCATCGGCCCCGTGGATGATTTCCTGAAGGGAAAGCAGAATGTAAGGATGTCGGACACCTCCGAGATCGAGGTGACGAAGGACTCGCTCCCCGCCGAGACGGAGATCGTCGTCCTGAAACCGGCGCTCTGAAAAGCAGTGTAGAGTGTAGAGTGTAGAGCGCGGAGTTGGGCTTATTCTCCCCACTCTACACTCTACACTCCGAACTTCCCATGAGAGAGATACACGCTTCCACTATCACCGACGCCGTCGCCGATCTGTGCATGACCGCTAACTATGCACTCGGTGATGACGTATATCAGGCCCTGAAGGCAGGCGTCGCTGACGAGGAATCGCCCGTCGGGCGGGAGGTCTTCGCGCAGCTCATCGAGAACGCCGACATCGCTCGCGAGGAGCGGGTCCCGATGTGTCAGGACACCGGGTTCGCGGTCGTCTTCGTCGAGCTCGGTCAAGACGTTCAGATCACCGGCGGCCTACTCTCCGACGCGATCAATGCCGGAGTCGCGAAGGGCTACACCGAGGGCTACATGCGCAAGTCGATCGTCGGCCATCCGCTCGACCGGAAGAACACCGGCAACAACACGCCCGCCGTCATCCACACGGAGATCGTGCCGGGCGACAAGTTGCGGATCACCGTTGCTCCGAAGGGCGGCGGCAGCGAGAACATGAGCGGCGTTCGGATGCTCAAGCCGTCCGACGGCGTCGAGGGCGTGAAGCGGTTCGTCGTCGAGACTGTGAAGGCAGCCGGATCGAATCCCTGCCCGCCGATCATCGTCGGAGTCGGCATCGGCGGCACGATGGAGAAGGCGGCGTACCTGGCAAAGAAGGCGCTGTTGCGCAGAGTAGGGGAGCGCAACGCCAATCCCCCTGACGCGGCGCTCGAGGACGAACTCCTGCGGCTGGTGAACGACACCGGCATAGGGCCCGCGGGTCTCGGAGGACGGATCACCGCTCTCGCGGTCAACGTCGAGACGCACCCGTGCCACATCGCCAGCCTGCCGGTTGCGGTCAACATCCAGTGTCACGCGGCAAGGCACAAGGAAGTCATGCTGTGACCGCTCGGTCATACATCCCATCAGTCCCATAGGTCCCACGCCCATGTCAGACATAACCAGACTGCACACTCCTCTGACCAACGAAGATGTCACCGCCCTCCGTGCCGGGGACCGCGTCCTCCTGAGCGGTGTGATCTACACCGGACGCGATGCCGCTCACAAGCGGCTGTTCGAGCTGCTTCAGAAGGGCAAGCCGCTTCCGGTCGATCTGCGAGGTCAGGTGATCTACTACGTCGGCCCGACACCCGCGAAGCCCGGACGCGTGATCGGATCGGCCGGACCGACGACGAGCGGGCGCATGGATGCCTACGCTCCGGCGCTGATCGCACATGGCCTGAAGGGCATGATCGGCAAGGGACTCCGCACCCAGGCGGTCCGCGACGCGATGATGGAGCACAAGGCTGTCTACTTCGGCGCGACCGGCGGCGCGGCGGCGCTGATCTCACGGTGCATCAAGAAGGCCGAAGTCGTGGCTTACGACGATCTCGGCCCGGAGGCGATCCACCGGCTGGAGGTCGAGGACTTCCCGCTCATCGTGGTCGACGACGCCCACGGCGCTGATCTCTACTCAGAGGGCGTAAAGGCGTACGAACGGTAGGACGATGGGAATCGAGCATCGAACATCGAACGTCCAACATCGAACGCCGAAGTCAAATCCGAAATCCGAAATCCGCAATCCGAAATCACGAGCGCTGGGCCAGTACTTCACCCCCGAGCCCGTCGTCGCGCTCTGCTACCGGATGCTCCGGGAACTCGATCCCGAGACTGCCGCCCCGAGCATCATCGATCCCGCGTGCGGAGAAGGCGCGTTTCTCTCCTACGCCCTTGAGCATGGCATCACGACATCCGATCGGCTCTTCGGCGTCGAGAAGGATTCCGCCATCGCCGGGACTGTCGATCTGCCCGGCATCAATCTCTTCATCGGCGACGGCTTGAGTCCTTCGAATACCTGGCGTTCTTGTTCTCCGTGTCCCCGCGTCCCCGCGTCTCCCCGTCCCTCCCTAGCGTCTTTCGATTGGGTCGTCGGCAATCCACCCTTCGGCACGGGGGCATTGGCGGATGCGGACCAGAATGCGCTCAGGGCCGGCTACACCATCTGGCGCGGGAGTCTACGGGCGCATTCGGACCTTTCCCGCTACCCGATCGAGATCCTGTTCCTCGAGCGGTTCGTCCAACTGGCGAGACCCGGCGGCCACATCGCGATCATCATCCCGGACGGCATTCTGGCGAACGCGCGCCTCTCATACGTTCGAGAATGGCTATGGGAGCATACGGAGGTGAAGGCGGTTGCCAGCCTTCCACAGCACACGTTCTTCCGTCACGGCGCAGCGGCGAAGGCATCGGTGCTCGCGCTGCGGAAGAGGGAACATCCTGGCGTGATGGAGTGTTGGAGTACTGGAGTATCGGGTTCCCATCAGCCCAGCACACCACTGCTCCAGTACTCCATTTCCCTTCCCTCCGTTCGCCTCGACCCGGCCTACTACCACCCGGACTTCGTAGAGAACGCGCGCTTCCTGGAGAGCCTCCCGAACGTCGTGTGGCTCGGCGAACTGATCGAGTTCACCACCTACGGGGCGGTCGGAGCGCGCGAGTACGCCGAATCCGGTGTGCGGCTGATCACTCCGGCGAACCTGACGCTCGATGGCGACGGATTCGTTGTCGGCGTGAACGTCCATAATCCGAAGCGCTTCGTGCGGGAGGGATCGCGCAGTGATCCGCCGAGGAGCCGCCTGCGGAGGGGCGATCTGCTCCTGGCGAACAGCGGGGTGGGGTGTATAGGCCGAGCGGCGGTCTTCCACTCCGACGAGCCGTGCAACATTAGCCAGCACATCAACCTGATTCGCCTCATTCCCCCCGGCCCCCCCTTTGATAAGGTGGGGACAGGGGTGGGCTCCGTCGAGCCGGAGTACCTCGCCGTTTACCTGCAGACTCGGTTTGGCCGACTGCAGATCGAGCGCGAGAAGTGCGGAGTCGGCGCGTGTGGGATCAACTTCGACCGGATCAGGTCGATACTGATACCGGTCCTTCCGGAGGACGTGCGTCGAGAGATCGTCGAAGGATACGGCCACATTCGGGTCCGTGAGCTTGTCGAGCGGCTGGAGAGCCTGATCTCCGCATAGGACGGCTATGTCCTATGCGCCTCATCGGTCTCACAGGACCGGCAAAAAAGGCCGGGGGCTCTTACACCCCCGGCCTTAGTCTACCGTATTGGAGCGAGACTATACGGTCTCGAGTTCTTTCTCCATCTCGACCGGAGCAGAAGCGCTCGTGTCCACATCGAGTCCGCCGCGCTTGCTCCACATCGTCGCGCCTGCAAGTGCGATCAGCGCGATGATGGTCACAACAAGCGCCACCGGAGTGATGCCCTGGAACAGAGGCTTCACCTTCTCGACCATCGTGCCATCGTGCTCCATAGTCACGAACACGGGAACGATCAGGACAGCGACCAGGTTCATGACCTTGATCAGCGGGTTCAGCGCCGGGCCGGCGGTGTCCTTGAACGGGTCACCAACGGTGTCGCCGACGACGGTCGCCTTGTGCTCGTCGGTACCCTTACCGCCGAACATGCCGTCCTCGATCTTCTTCTTCGCGTTGTCCCACAGTCCGCCGGTGTTCGACAGCAGGACAGCCATCAACTGACCGGATAGAATGACGCCACCCAGGAATCCGCCGAGAGCGTCCAAACCGAGGGCGAATGCGACCAGAATCGGAGCGGAGATGGCGAGAACAGCCGGGCTGAGAAGCTCCTTCTGCGCCGCGGCGGTCGAGATCTCCACGCATCTCTGGTAATCCGGCTTGCCCTTGTCGGAGCCGCTGCGCGGATCGTAGTCCATGATACCCTTGATCTCGCGGAACTGGCGGCGGACTTCCTCAACGAGTTGGAAGGCCGCGCGGGATACCGCGTTGATCGCGAACGAGCTGAACAGGAACGGAACCGCTCCGCCGATCAGCAGTCCGAGGAAGACGTTGGTCTTGTCGATACTGATGGCGGTCAGGCCCGCATCAGCCATGAACGAGCGGAAGAGCGCGGTCGCCGCGATGACGGCGGTCGCGATCGCCAGACCCTTGGTCAGAGCCTTGGTGGTGTTGCCTACCGCGTCGAGCTTGGCTACGATGCGATGAGCATTCGGGTTCACGCCCTCTTCCTTCAGCGCGCCGGACATCTCGAAGACGCCGTTCGCGTTGTCGGAGATCGGGCCGTAAGTGTCCATCGCCAGCATGAAGCCGGTGGTCGCCAGCAGTCCGAGACCGGACAGAGCTACACCGTAGGCGGCGAGGGCAGCGTTACCCTTGAAGAGCAGCACGGAGGCCAGGATCGCAACACAGATCGCAACCACGCCCCATACCGCGGACTCGAGGCCGGCTCCGAAGCCGGACAGGATGACCGTCGCGGGACCGGACTTTGCGGCCTTGGCAGTCTCGGTGACCGGCTTCTTCTCGGTCGCGGTGAAGTACTCGGTCAGGCGCTCGATTACGAGGGCCAGAACGACTCCCGTGAGGTTCGCAAGCGCGAATCTCCACCATTCCATCTCTACGCCGCCGACGATGATCGGCTGCTGCTGGAACACGAACAGGGAGATGCCGAAGAATCCAATGATCGCAAAGAACGCCGATACCCAGTAGCCGATGTTGATCGGCCGCATCGGGTTCATGTTCATGTCGTCCTTGCCGACAACGGTGTAGATACCGATGATCGATGCGAAGACGCCGACCGCTCTGATGAGAAGCGGGTATACAACGAGAGCAAGTACGGCAGCGCCACCGCCGACGATGGCGGATGCTGCGGCGCCGAGGATGATGGCGGCGACGAGGGTAACCTCGTACGACTCGAAGACGTCCGCGGCCATACCGGCGCAGTCGCCGACGTTGTCACCGACGTTGTCGGCGATGGTGGCGGCGTTGCGTGGATCGTCCTCGGGGATGTTCTGCTCGACCTTACCGACCAGGTCGGCGCCGACGTCAGCGGCCTTGGTGTAGATACCTCCACCGATCCTCATGAAGAGGGCGGCGAGACATCCACCGAATCCGAAGCCGACGAGAACCTTCATCGACTGGTTGCCGAAGAGGAAGAACACGATGCACGCGCCGAGCAGTCCGAGTCCGACGGTTGCCATGCCGGAGACCGCGCCGGAGCGGAATGCGACGTACAGGGCCTTCTTGAAGCTGTTCAGGGCGGCGTTTGCCACGCGGCAGTTGGCCTTGACGGCCATCATCATACCGACCATACCAGCCAGGTAGGATGCCGCGACGCCGAGTACGAATGCGAACGCGACGCCGATGTAGAGCGGCATCGCCGTGCCTTCGACGTTGTACGCCGGGTTGCCCTTATACAGGATGACGAGGCCGACTGCAATGATGACGACGAACCAGATCATCGTCTTGATCTGCTTCATCAGGTATGCCCATGCGCCCTCCTGGACGGCACGGGAAACCTCGACCATACCCCGGGAACCGGGATCTTCCTTGGAGATCGCAAAGTACCACTTGGCCCCGAAGACCAGTCCGATGATTGCGCTGATAAAAACCGCCCAGATGGCCGGCATCATGAGGCCGAACTCCGTGAACTCAGGGAGTTCGATTGCCTCGGATGCGTGTGCCCCCGTGCTGAGTGCGAGCATACCTACGAGCGAGGCAGCCAGCACACCCGGCCTACTGAATAGTCTTCGGCCGATCTCCGAGACTCGCTCGGATGCGTGAAGCATGGTAGATACTTCCCCCTTCTCTCAGATTACGCAGGCCTGTCCGGACCCGGCCTGCATGGATTACCTTCCTGTCCGAGTGGAAAGCAGCTTTCCGGCAGGAATTGACGAGAACACGGTTGATGTAACCGTGTACATTGTTACAGTTACCCCGGACTGTCGCAAAACCCTTCCGATTATAGTGGGAGTCTTCCGCAATGTCAACCAGCGGCACTGGAGTGCTACCGCCCTCTCTGGAAACATTTCGCCGCAATACTGTGGCACGTGCAAATGTAATGTCGGCAACCAAGCTTCTATATTCGTCCGGCAGGATCAGCGCCCAACACCGAACCACGGAGGTGCGGGATAATCCCCAGAGCAACCGATACCGACAGGCGTCCCCGCCGGGGATGCGGCGAACGACCGGAGGGCATGATCGGGGATATCAGCCCGTCCGATGCAGGAGCCATTTCCCGGGCTTGCCGGCTAGGGATTCCTCAGCCATACTTCCATCCGGCACTCCCCGCAGTCGAAGCGGAGATCGAGGGTATTGCCCTCCGCATCGACGAGCGTGAGCGGCTCGGCAAGTTTCTGCGCGCCGTCCTTCGGGCAGAGACCGAGTTGCTCCTTGATGCAGTAGCGGGTCGTCATCACGCGCCGGCCGCGCATGTCTAGGCCCGACTCGGCTGCCGGCTCGATCTTCGTCACGCCGTGCCGCCGGTAGAACTCCTCCGCCTTGCGGTTGAGCACGTTTCCCTCGAAGGTCAGCTCGGTCACGGGGTAGGGGATGTCGTTCCGGATCGCGCCGCCCCGCTCGATGGGGCGATTCTCCTCGCGCGCCTTCGCCAGCGCCTCCAGGGCTCCGCGCCGGATCGTGTTGAGCGCCGAGATCGGGACGAATGGCACATCCGACAGTTCGACTTTCACGTCCGAGACCTCGAAATCCGTGCCGCCGGTCTTGCTGAGCTGTCTTCGGATGTTCTCCAGCGCCTGATCGGGTTTCCGCGCGGCTTCTCTCTCGCAGGACAGCATGAACTCGGCGGTGTTTCCGTCCTCATCGACCGCCGTGAGTCCGAGACCGTCCGGCGACTCCCACAGCATCAGGCTGACCTCGATCTTCCGCTCCGGCGTCGATCTCTCCAGCCGCGTGAGGAACTCGTGGTCGCGGTTGCGGTAGATGCATGCGCCGACCTCGATCCCCTCCGGCTTCTCGACGATGATCGTCTTGCCGCGCACACCGTTCACCACCGTACCGCTCAACTCTCCGTTGCGATCGAAGAAGCTGATCCCGTCGCCGTTGTGGAGCGCGATGTCCGTGTCTACTGTCACCTCGCGGCCTCTCAAGGCGGTCACCGGGCCGATCGGTTCGCCGATCATCTTGGGGGTGTCGGGCGAGCCGATCTTCTCCCTGCGCCCGTGGAGGAAGTAGTCGGTGTAGCCGCGGTTGAAGGTCTTGGAGAGGTCGGGCGCGAAGTCCACCCGGCTCCGTCCGGAGGAACCCCTCCCCGACCCTCCCCGCCACGGGGAGGGGGAAACTGGGTGGGCTCCCAGTCGCGGGGAGGGGGTAACCGGACGAACGCCGAGCCAAGCTCCCTCCCCGTGGCGGGGAGGGTCGGGGAGGGGTCCGAGGGTTCGGATCGCCTCATCCAATCTCTGCCGGTAGTACGAGACCACGTTCGTCACATACGCCTTCTCCTTCAGCCTCCCCTCGATCTTGAACGAGCAGACGCCCGCATCGATCAGCTCGCGGAGGCTCTCGGAGAGGTTGAAGTCGCGCAGGGAGAGCAGATGCTTCCTGTATTCGAGCACCTTGCCGTTCTTGTCGATCAGCGTGTACGGCTTGCGGCAGGGTTGGGCGCACTGGCCCCGATTGCCGCTCCGGCCGCCGAGCGCATAGCTGAGGTAACACTGCCCGCTGTAGCAGACGCAGAGCGCGCCATGAACGAAGAACTCCAGCTCGATGTCCGTCGCCGCCCGGACCGCGCGGATCTCGTCGAGCGTCAATTCCCGCGCCAGGATCACGCGCTTGATGCCGACCTTGCCGAGGAACGCGACCTTCTCCGGCGTGTTGTTGTGCATCTGGGTGCTCGCGATCAGCGGGATCGGCGGCAGATCGACCTCCAGCAGGCCCGCGTCCTGAATGATCAGTCCGTCCGCGCCGATGTCGTAGACCTGCTCGATCAGCCTCACAGCCTGGGGGATCTCGTCGTCGCGGAGGAGCGTGTTCACGGTCACATAGACCTTCACCCAGAACTTGTGCGCGTGCCGGACGAGCTCAGCGATATCGTCGAGGCTGTTCCCGGCGGACTCACGCGCGCCGAACCGGGCAGCGCCGATGTATACCGCATCGGCCCCGCTGTCGATCGCCGCTATTCCGCATTCCACATCTTTGGCCGGAGCTAGTAATTCGATCCGCATAGTGACCAATCCAGTCGACGAAGGTCGACTGGATCATTATACCTCATCCTCCGGCTTTACGCCCGTGTCCGATCGGTGTATCATTGAGCAATGGACAGGCTCAGGCAGCAGATAGACTTCATCCTGGAGATCGACAATCTCAAGCACATCCTCCGGCGGAGCAAGGTCACTGACGGCTCCCGGCGGGAGAACGATGTCGAGCACTCCTGGCATCTGGCGGTGATGGTGATGCTCCTCGCCGAGTACGCACCCGAGCCGATCGACGTCCTGCGGACCGCGAAGATGGTGCTCATCCACGACATCGTCGAGATCGACTCGGGCGACACATTCGTCTACTCGACGGCGGCGCGTGAGGCGGCTCACGAGATCGAGCAGACCGCCGCGGACCGGCTCTTCGGCATGCTTCCGGCCGACCAGGCGTCGGAGGTCCGCGCGCTCTGGGACGAGTTCGAGGCGCGGGTCACACCCGAGGCGCGGTTCGCCCGGGCGCTCGACCGCCTTCAGCCGATCATGCTCAACTACGCCAACCACGGCGGCCCGTGGCGGGAGCACAACATCACCGCTGAGCAGGTCATGAGCCTCAACATGCCGATCCTCCGAGATGGCGCGCCCGGACTGGCGGAGTTTGCCGCAAAGCTCTTCCTGGAGGCTCAGGAGAAGGGGTACTTCCATGAGGAGTGAGAAGATGCAGGAGCGCGCCTGTGCGATCGTCATCGAGAAGGGGAAGATCCTCCTGATGCATCGACGGAAGGCCGGTGTCGAGTACTACACCGTCATCGGCGGGAAGATCGAGCCCGGCGAAACACCCGAGGAGGCATGCGCCCGCGAGGCCCTCGAGGAGACCGGCCTGACGGTGGAGATCATCCGCAAGTTCGCGGTCCTGCAGACCCTTGGCCGCACGGAGCACTACTTCCTGGCGAAGAAGATCGGCGGCGAGCTCCAACTCGGCGGCCCGGAGATGGAACGTCAGTCGGAGGCCAACTTCTACGAGCCGATGTGGGTCCCCCTCGACCGTCTCTCCGAGTACAACCTCCTCCCGGAAGACCTCAAGGCCATGATCCTCAGGAAGTGCGCACCGTAGACTTACTGGTCCGAGCGGCTCTGCGGGAACTCACTCCCGGGCGCCTGCTTGGTGGACAAAACGGTGTCGCGTGGGTTATAATGGCCGCGCATATCAGACGTTCTTCTGCGGATTGAGGTGACGGCGTGGCGAATGGGCTTGATCTGGCAATGGGTGCCTCCGAGCGGGCGATCATGCGGCAGATCAACGGTTTCTTCGGGTTCATCGGGGAGGCGACCCTCGTCGCGGGCGGCGCGATCAAGCGCATCATCCAGGGCGACATCAACGTCAGAGATACGATCGCTCAGATGGCGAGCATCGGCGTCAACTCGATCCCGATCGTCATAGTCACCACCGCGTTCTCGGGCGCCGTCCTTGCGCTCTACACTACCCAACTGCTGGTGCTCTACGGCGCCGGCAACCTGGTCGGCGGTGGGGTATCTCTCTCGGTCGCTCGCGAGCTTGCCCCGGTCCTGACTGCCATCGTTGTCGCCGCCCGTGCGGGATCGGCGATCGCCGCCGAGATCGGCACGATGAGGGTCACGGAGCAGATCGACGCGCTCCGGTCGATGGGCACAAGCCCGATCCAGTATCTGGTGGTACCGCGGTTCCTGGCGCTCGTTATCATGCTTCCAGTGCTGACTATGATGGGCATGATCGTCGGGAGCTTCGGAGGCTACGTCGTCGCCACGATCAACGGTGTATCCGGCCCGAGCTACCTGAACTCCACCAGGGTCTGGCTCAACGTCTACGATGTGCTGATGGGCCTGCTCAAGACGGTCTTCTTCGGCGCATTCATCGCGACGGTCGGCACTCAGCAGGGACTCGCGGCCTCCGGTGGAGCGGCGGGCGTCGGTCGGCGAACGATGAATGCCGTCGTGATCTCGATGATCCTCATCTACATCTCGAACTTCTTCCTCGCCTACATCATGTTCGGGGGAAGGACGCCGGGGTTCTGAGGCTAATGTGATTACCGTCAGAGGTCTGCACTACCAGATCGATAGCAGGGAGATCCTGCGCGATGTGAACCTGCACATACGCGAGGGCGACACGGTCTGCATCATGGGCGTCTCCGGCTCGGGGAAGACGACGCTGCTCAAGATCATGTCGGGCCTGATCAGGCCCTCGTCCGGGCAGGTGATACTCGACCAGACGGATATCACCAAGCTCTCCGAGGACGAGATGAACCGCGTCCGGCACAGGATGGGCGTGGTCTTCCAGTACGGTGCGCTGTTCGACTCGATGACGGTCTATGAGAACGTCGCATTCTCTCTGATACGGCACACTCAGCTCAGTCGCGAGGAGATCGACGCGACCGTCGCCCAGAAGCTCGAGCTGGTCGGCCTCCCGGGGACGCAGAACCTGATGCCCGCCCAATTGAGCGGAGGTATGCGAAAACGCGTCGGGCTCGCGCGGGCGATTGTTATGAACCCGGAACTGCTCTTCTACGACGAGCCGACGAGCGGCCTAGACCCGGTCATGACCGAGGTCATCGGCAACCTGATAACGGATATGAGGGACAAGCTCGGAGTCACCTCCGTGGTCGTGTCCCACGATATACGGAGCATCTTCAAGATCTCCGACCGGATCGCTATGCTGCACGATGGAACAATCATCGCCTACGGGACGCCTGATGAGATACGGGAGTCCGGGGACGAAAGGGTGCAGCAGTTCATCCAGGGTCGTGCGGAGGGTCCGATCACGCCCGCACTAGTGGAATAGCGATCGTCGGTCCGCGGTCTCATCTCGAGGACAACATATGGTATTGAGCCCAGCAGTCAGAGTCGGCATATTGGTGTTTCTTGCGGCGCTTGCGCTCCTGGCGGTCGTCCTCTTCCTGCAGGGGTATTCGTTTCAGCGGAACAGGTACCAGGTCACGGTCACGTTCGACAGCGCCTTAGGCATGACGGAGGGTGCTGAAGTGCGTATGGCCGGTGTTGCCATTGGACGGGTGGCGAAGGTCAGCCTCACCGACGACCAGCGCGCCAGGGTGGTGCTGGACATCAACCGCAAGTACTGCATTCCGAAAGGTTCGACGTTCATCGTGCAGACCGGCCTTCTGATCGCCCAGCAGTTCATCGAGATCATCCCGAACCGGGACGAGGACGAATGCATCGCGGATGGTGCGGAGATCGAGGGACAGATGCCGATACGAGTGGAGGAGCTTCTGCCTCGGACCCAGATCATCCTCGACAATCTTGCCGCGACGACCGCGGACCTCAAGGAGTTGATCGGCGACGAGGAATTCCAGAGGGATGTTCACGAGTCGGCGCGCAACATCGCGTTGGCGACCGACCGGCTGAACCAGACGCTCACCACCGTGCAGGGCATCGTCGTCCGCTCGCAGGACGACGTGGACGCGATCGTCTCGAACCTGAGACTTGCCAGCGCTGACGTGAGGGCCATGACGGCCGACCTCTTGGGATTTGCAAGGGAGCCGGGTCTGCGCGAGGACATCCGTGGAGCCGCCGCCTCCGCGAGAAGATCGGCGGAGACGATAGAGCGTATCGCCGCCAGTGTCGAGCGCAGCGCTGAGAGCTTCGAGCGGACGGCGGCCAGCGTGGAAGGGCTCGTCACGGATCCGGCGTTCCAGGAGGATATCAGGGTGACGGTATCCGAGGCCAGGCAGGCGGCAGAGGGCGCTCGGCGGGCGGTCGAGCGAGTCAACCGCATCTTCGGTGGTGGTGGGCCGAGTCTGCGAGTCCCGACCAGGGGCCTGAACCTCGATATGCTGTACATCCCCGATGACGATCGGATTCGCGCGGAGTTGTCGACGTCGATTCCTCTGCCCAGGAACAGGTTCCTGGAGCTTGGCCTGTACGAACTGGGCGCCGGCAACAAGTTGATCCTTCAGGCCGGACAACCGTTGAACAGCAAGACGGACCTGCGATACGGGCTGTACGCGTCCCGGCTCGGGCTCGGACTCGATCACAACTTCTCGTCGAGGTCCTTTGGCCGGCTCGATCTGTTCGACACTGAGGATCTGACGCTCAACGCCCGTGCGGGATATCGATTGAACGACAATCTGGGAATTCTGCTCGGCGTGGACGACCTTTTCGGCTCCAACAAGGCCACGCTGGGAGTGCAGTTGGCAAGATGAGTCGTCGGGGCGGCCTTCGACGGTCGCTCGGAACCGCCTTGCAGGGCCGCTGCCGGCGAGTGCGATTGGGACAATGAGAACGAGTAGGAGGGATCGGCGATGAAAGTCATTCTCACCCGCGAAGTGAAGAGTCTTGGCAAGATAGATGATATCGTGAACGTCTCCGAAGGGTACGCGCGCAACTTTCTGTTCCCGCGGAATCTGGCTGTGCCGGCCGACGAGAGCCACATGGCCGAGCTGAACAAGCGGCGCAAGATCGAGGCGCAGAAGGGCGAGAAGCTCCTCGAGGAAGCAAAGGCGCTCGGCGAGAAGCTCAACGACAAGCAGATCACCATCAAGGGCAAGGTCGGCCAGGGCTCGAAGCTCTACGGAGCGGTGACGTCAGCCGACATCGCCGACGAGATCCAGAAGCAGCTCGGCGTCAAGGTCGACAAGCGCAAGATCGATACCCATGAGCCGATCAAGACCATCGGCATTCACGAGATCAAGATTCACCTGCACCGCGACGTCACCGCGAAGATGCAGGTGGAGGTAGTGGGGGAGTAAGGCCGCCTGCCCCGCGCAAATGGACGAACATCGTAGCCCGGCCCTTCATGGGCGTCGGGGTTGATCACGTTTCGATCCCGTAGCCTAGCCCCTTGTGGGCGTCGGATCTGCACGACGTGACGGGCATAAGGCCCCGAGACTACGGGCGCTGTGGCCCGAAGAATGAACACGAAGTAACATGCCACCAAAGCAGTTGATTGACCGAGTCCCGCCGCAGAACCTGGAAGCCGAGCAGTCTACGCTCGGCTCCATGATGATCGACCGCAGCGCCCTGGAGAAGGCTCTGGACATCCTCAAGCCGGAGGACTTCTACCGGGAAGCGCATCAGATCATCTTCGAGTCGCTCATGTCGCTCGCCGAGCGGGATGAGGCGGTCGACATCATCACCATACAGGAGGAACTCCGAGGCAGCGGCAAGCTCGAGGCCGTTGGCGGCATCGACTACATCATGACGCTGATCGACATGGTGCCTACCGCCGCCAACGTCGAGTACTACGCCCGCATCGTCGAGGAGAAGTCGATCCTCCGCCGGATGATCGACGCCTCGATGCAGATCATCGGCCTGAGCCACGGCGAAGTCGAGAGCATCGACGACATCATGGACCAGGCCGAGCGGATGGTGTTCCAGGTCTCCCAGCGCAGGGTGGGCGCATACTTCACACCCATAAGCACACTGTCCCAGGAGGCGTTCGAGCGCATCGAGAGGCAGTACAACGAGAAGGCCAAGGTGTCCGGCCTGTCGACCGGTTTCCACGATCTCGACAACATCACATCCGGCCTGCAGTCCGGCGACCTCGTGATCGTGGCCGCTCGACCATCGATGGGAAAGACCGCGTTCGCGCTCGATATCGCCCGGCATGTAGCCGTCAAGGACAAGAAGCCGGTCGCGGTATTCAGTCTCGAAATGTCGAAGGAGCAGCTCACCCTCCGTCTGATCTGCTCCGAGTCGCACGTAGACGCTCACCGTCTTCGAACCGGCTATATGGAGAACCGCGATTGGCCGAAGCTCGCGGAGGGAGTCGGGAGGCTCTACACCGCTCCGATCTTCATCGACGACACGACCGACGTCACTGCGCTCCAGATGCGTTCCAAATGCCGGCGTCTGAAGGCCGAGCATGGGCTCAGCTTGGTGGTGGTAGACTATCTGCAGCTCATGACGTCGCACAAACGGGTCGACAACCGCACCCAGGAGATCGGCGAGATGGCCCGCGCGCTCAAGAGCCTCGCGCGAGAGATGCAGGTCCCGGTGATCGCGCTCTCCCAGCTCAGCCGAGCCGTCGAGCAGAGGCAGGACAAGCGCCCGATGCTTTCCGACCTCAGGGAAAGCGGCTCGATCGAGGCCGAAGCGGATGTCGTTATGTTCCTCTATCGCGCGGACTACTACAAGCAGAAAGAGATCATCATGGACGACGAGGGCCTGCCTGCCGAGCAGCGGATGATGGGCGATGGCGGCGAGCAGGAGCGCGACATCACCGAGATCATCATCGGCAAGCAGCGCAACGGCCCGACCGGCACTATCAAGCTCAAATTCCTGCCGCAGTATGCATGCTTCGGCAATCTGGCTTCACGGGAGGCATATTGATGAAGGTACTGATCATCGGCTCGGGTGGACGCGAGCACGCACTGACATGGAAGGTGGCGCAGAGCCCGAAGGTGACGAAGATCTACTGCGCGCCCGGCAACGCGGGAATGGCCCAACTCGCCGAGTGCGTTGACATAAAGGTCACGGACATCCCCGGCGTTGTCGCGTTTTCGAAGGAGCAGGCGATCGATCTCGTGATCATCGGCCCCGACAACCCGCTGTTCGACGGCATGGCGGACGAACTCCGCGCTGCCGGAATCCGCACCTTCGGTCCGAGCAAGGCCGCCGCCGCCATCGAAGGGAGCAAGGTATTCTCCAAGGAGCTGATGAAAAAGTACGGCATCCCGACCGCCGACTTCCGCGTATTCGACGATGCGGCGGAGGCGAGGGCGTATATCGAGGAACTGTCCGGCGGAAAGGATGAGCTGCCGATCGTCGTCAAGGCAGACGGGCTGGCGCTCGGAAAGGGCGCTATCGTCTGCGACACCAAGTTGCAGGCGCTCAAGGCTATCGACGACATGATGGTGAAGAAGGTCTTCGGTGAGGCCGGCGACCGCATACTGATCGAGGAGCGCATCTCCGGCCAGGAGGCATCGCTGATCGTCATCACCGACGGCACGAACATCGCGCCTCTCACTCCCGCGCAGGACTACAAGCGCGCCTACGACGGCGATCAGGGCCCGAACACCGGCGGGATGGGCTGCTACTCCCCCGTGCCGGCAGTTCCTCCGGAAATGTATGATCGCTGCATCGAAACTCTCATTAAGCCGGCGATCGCCGCGATGAAAGCCGAGGGCCGCACGTACACCGGCACCCTCTACTGTGGCATCATGCTGACGGAGAAGGGCCCACAGGTCATCGAGTACAACGCTCGGTTCGGCGATCCCGAGACCCAGGTGATGCTTCCCCTGCTGGAGACCGACCTCATCGAGGTGATCGAGGCATCGCTCGAGGGGCGTCTCGACTCGCTCGACGTTAGGTGCTATAATGGGTGCGCCGTGTGCGTCGTGCTGGCATCCGGCGGCTATCCCGGCAGCTACGAGACGGGCAAACCGATCACGGGACTGGAAGAGGCCGCCGCGATGGACGGGGTGACCGTTTTCCATGCGGGCACGAAGCTCGTGGACGGCCGGATCGTCACCGCGGGCGGACGTGTGCTCGGCGTCACCGGCATCGGCGAGACGTTCCGCGAGGCGCGGGACAGGGCCTACGCCGGCGCGAGCAAGATCAAGTTCGAAAACATGCACTACCGCACGGATATCGGTGCGAGAGTGATTAGTAACGAGTAAGCCGCAGTAGTCATGCTGACCCTGAATGAAGTTCAGGGTCAGCATGACGCTGTAGACTCTTACTCGTTAGCTTTCGGAGGATGCATTTGAGCGGCAAAGTCGCTATCATCATGGGGAGCGATTCGGACCTCCCCGTCATGCAGGAAGCAGCAAGCATTCTACAGGACCTCGACGTGCAGTACGAGGTCAAAATTGTCTCTGCGCACAGAAGTCCGCATCTCGCGGCGGCGTTCGCCGAGGGCGCGGAGGCTGCGGGCTTCGATGCGATCATCGCCGGAGCGGGTGGGGCGGCCCATCTCGCCGGAGTCGTGGCGTCGCTGACTCCGCTGCCGGTGATCGGCGTGCCGATCAAGTCGGTGCTCGATGGGCTCGACTCGCTGCTCTCCATCGTGCAGATGCCGTCCGGCGTCCCGGTGGCGACCGTGAGCATCAACGGCGCGAAGAACGCGGGCATTCTCGCGGCTCAAATGCTCAGCCTGAAGTACCCTGAGCTGCGTCAGAAGATCAAGGACTACAAGGTCCGACTCGAGAAGGGCATAGAGGACAAGAACAAGTAGGCTTGGACGATGCCCCGACGACTCCTGGCGTCGGGCTATCGGTGAGAGGGCAAGGTAATCGCATGATTCCACGATATTCAGTCCCGAAGATGAGGGCCATCTGGGACCCGCACAATCGGTTCCAGGCATGGCTCGATGTAGAGATCGCCGTCGCCGAGGGACTGGCGGAGTACGGCTACATCCCCAAGGACGCGCCTGAGAAGATCGGGGCCGGCGCGAAGTTCACCGTCGAACGGATCCTCGAGATCGAGGAGACCACGCAGCACGATGTGATGGCCTTCGTGAAGGCGGTCACAGAGAACCTCGGCGAGGAGGGCAAGTACGTCCACTACGGCGTCACCTCCTACGACATCGTCGATACCGCGCTCTGCATGCTGATGAAGCAGGCGGCCGATATCATCATCGAGGACCTCGCTCGCCTCGGAGAGGTCGTCGCCGAGCGCGCGCGTGAGCACAAGTACACGCTCATGATCGGGCGGACCCACGGCATCCACGCCGAGCCGATCACCTTCGGGTTCAAGCTGGCGGGCTGGTATGCTCAGATCCTGCGCGACATCGAGCGGATGAACGCCGCCCGCGAATCGATCAGCTTCGGCAAGGTCTCCGGCGCGGTCGGCATCTATGCCAACATCGACCCGCGAGTCGAGCGGTACGTCTGCGGCAAGCTCGGCCTCAACGTCGCCGAGCACTCGACCCAGATCATCGCCCGCGACCGCCACGCTCAGTTCCTGACGACGCTGGCCATCGTGGCCGGATCGCTGGAGAACTTTGCGACGGAGCTTCGAAACCTCCAGCGCACCGAGATCCTGGAGGTCCAGGAGTACTTCCAGAAGGGCCAGAAGGGCTCGTCCGCGATGCCGCATAAGCGCAACCCGCGTCTGTCGGAGCAGGTCGCCGGCCTCGCGAGAGTCGTGCGGTCGAACTCGATCCCGGCGATGGAGAACATCGTCTCGTGGCACGAGCGCGACCTCACCAACTCGTCGGTCGAGCGCATCATCATCCCGGACAACTGCATCCTGATCGACTACCTTCTGAACACTTTCGCGCGGGTCGTCGAGCGGATGGTCATCTACCCGGAGAACATGATGCGCAATCTGGAGCAGATGGGCGGCCTCGTGTTCTCCGAGCGGATCATGCTCAAGATGGTTGAGCGAGGCCTTTCCCGCGAGGATGCCTATGTCATCGCGCAGGAGAACGCCGCGAAGGCATGGGCGGGCGAGAGCTTCCGCGAGGCCCTCGAATCGGACCCGCGAGTCGGCGGCCTCCTGAGCAAGGACGATCTCGACGAGCTGTTCGACTACAAGCACCACGTTCGCAACGTGGATGTGGTGTTCGAGCGGTTGGGGCTGTAGATAGGCATGAAACCGATCCGTCTATCGGGCCATGCGTGCGACAATGTCGCGTACCGTGGGACTACCGAGCAGGAGGTCGTGGAGGCAATCACGACCTGTACGTAGGAGTCAGCCCGAGAAGGACGGTCGGAGTGCAGGAAGGATTTCGCCTTCGGCGCAATCTGGAACGGCAAGTTCTATGAAACGAAGCAGGTTCGGCCCATTTTCGTCGACGAACCTGACGAGATAGTGGTCGTCACTGTCTACGTGTACTACTTCTGATTGGAGACCAGCATGCGGATTACCTACGATCCAGAGGTTGATGCGCTGTACATAAGGTTCATCGAGACCACCGTCACCACCGAACACGTGGCAGAGGGCATTGCCGTTGATCGTGCTGCGGACGGACGGATCGCCGGCATCGAGATACTCGATGCCAGGAAGCAGTTCGGCGATCCCAAGGTGTTCAAGAGAGTGGTGCTCGAAGATGTTGCGCTGTCGGAGCAGACACCTGCGGCGTAACGGTGCAGAAGGGTAAGGCAAGTCTTGACAGATCCATTCGACCGTCCACATGAAGAATGCGGAGTATTCGGCATCTACGCCGAGGGAGAGGACGTCGCCAGGCTGACGTATTTCGGTCTGTTCGGCCTCCAGCACCGGGGCCAGGAGAGCGCCGGCATGGCCGTGTCCGACGGCGCGAAGGTCCGCATGTACAAGGAGATGGGCCTCGTGACCCAGGTGTTCGACGAGGAGATCCTCCGCGAACTCAAGGGCCATATCGCCATCGGACATAACCGCTATTCCACGACCGGATCGAGCGTCCTGTGCAACGCTCAGCCGGTGGTCGCCGACTCGAAGTGGGGGATGATCGCGCTCGGCCACAACGGCAACCTGATCAACGCCTCCGAACTCCGCGACGAGTTGATCGCACAGGGCGAGACCTTCGAGTCCACCAGCGACACCGAGGTCATGGCCCGCCTGATCGCCCGTAGCGATGCATCGACCATCGAGGATGCGATCATCGAGATGATGGGCAAGGCGCGCGGCTCGTACTCGCTGGTCATCCTTACCCACGACAAGCTGATCGGTGTCCGCGACCCATACGGCAACCGTCCGCTCAGCCTCGGAGGGTTGAACGGTTCGCACTACGTGCTCTCATCGGAGACGTGCTCGCTCCATCTGGTCGGAGCCAGGTTCCTCCGGGAGATCGAGCCCGGAGAGATGGTGATCATCGACAAGTCCGGCCTCAAGGAAATGCAGGCCATGCCTACCATCCGCCACGCGCTCTGCGTCTTCGAGTTTATCTATTTCGCCCGACCGGATTCCCACATGTACGGCAAGACTCTTCACCTCGCCAGGCAGCGGATGGGCTACGAACTGGCGATGGAGCATCCGACTCCTCAGGCCCATGTGGTCATCCCGATTCCTGATACCGGCACTCCGGCCGCGATCGGTTACGCGCAGGCATCGCGCATTCCATACGGCGAGGGGGTCATCAAGAACCGCTACGTTCAGCGGACCTTCATCCAGCCGGACCAGAGAATGCGTGAACTCGGCGTCAAGATGAAGTTTGCCCCGCTCAGGGAGACGCTCTCCGGCAAGAAGATCGTTATGGTCGAGGACAGCATAGTCCGCGGCACGACGACGGGCCCGACGATCAAGATGCTCCGCGACGCCGGTGCGCGGGAAGTGCACGTGAGGATCAGTTCGCCGCCGATCAAGTTCCCGTGCTTCTACGGGATCGATATGGCCAAGCAGAAGGAACTGATCGCATCGAGCAGGAGCGTGGAGGACATCAGAAAGCACATCGGCGCCGACAGCCTCGGGTATCTGAGCATTCCGGGCCTGGTTCGAGCGCTCGGCTGCAAGCGCGACAAGTTCTGCATGGCGTGCTTCGACGGCAAGTATCCGATCGAGATCCCGGAGCACATCAGGGTATCGAAGTTTGCCCTCGAAGATGACGGTGGCAACGGGCACGGCGCGGATGACCGCAAGGCATCCCTGCTGGGCCGCAGGATCACAAAGAGCAAGGACAAGGATACGGTAGGCTAGCAGCCCGACCTTTCTCAATTGTAGGAGCGGATTCCGATCCGCGATGAACCGGCGTATTGTAGGAGCGGCTTCTCAGCCGCGATCGCAGCTAGAAGCTGCTCCTACGTGGTTTGATCGCAGCTAGAAGCTGTTTCTGCAACGGGCAGAGTGGAGGATTACAATGGACGACAGCTCGACCTACAGGGATGCAGGCGTAAACATAGACGCCGGCAACGACGCCGTGCAGCGGATGAAGGAGTATATCCGCTCGACGTTCAACGCCGGAGTGCTGGCCGATGTCGGCTCGTTTGGCGGCATGTTCCAGCTCGACGTCAGCGGTGTGAGGCAGCCGATCCTGGTGTCCAGCATCGACGGCGTCGGCACGAAGCTCAAAATCGCCTTCGCCGTGAACAAGCACGACACCGTCGGCGTCGATCTCGTCAACCACTGTGTCAACGATATCCTCGTCCAGGGAGCGAAACCGCTCTTTTTCCTCGACTACTTCGGGACCGGCCAGTTGCTGCCGTCGGTAGTAGTTGACGTGGTAAAGGGCCTCTCCGAGGCGTGCAAGGCTCATGACTGCGTGCTGATCGGCGGAGAGACCGCCGAGATGCCCGGGATGTACCTCGCTGGCGAGTACGATCTCGCCGGATGCATAGTGGGCATCGTCGACCGCGACAAGATCATAGACGGCTCGAAGATCCTGCCGGGCGACGTGCTGATCGGCCTGGCGTCGAACGGGCTGCACACCAATGGCTACTCGCTCGTGCGCAACATCTTCCTGGAGAAGGCCAAGCTGAGGGTAGACCAGTTCGTTCCCAGCCTCGACATGACCCTCGGCGAGGAGCTTCTGCGCCCGCACAAGAGCTACTCCTCGTCGGTGCAGGCGATCCTGAACGAGTTTGATGTCCACGGGATGGCCCACATCACCGGCGGCGGGTTCTACGACAACATCCCGAGAGCGCTCCCGGCCGACTGCCAGGCGGTGGTCGAGCGCCGGACATGGACTCCGCCCGTGATCTTCCAACTGCTGCAGGAACTGGGCAACGTCTCCGACCGCGAGATGTACCGCACGTTCAACATGGGCATCGGTTTCGTCCTCGTCGTGCCGAGGGAGCAGGAGTCCGCGGTCCTCAGCAGGCTGCAGGAGTTGGGTGAGACCGCCCTCTACATCGGCGAAGTCCGCAAGGGCAGCCGGGAAGTCCAGATAGTGTAGGAGATCGCACATCCTTCTCGTGGATCGTACTCGGCATCGATCCACGAGAAGGGTTCGGAGGGGAGAGCCATGAGCATCAACATCGCCGTTTTGATCTCCGGGCACGGGCGGGGGAGCAATCTCCAGGCCATCATCGACGCCTGCAAGGGCGGTCACATCGACGGCCGGGTCGCCATCGTCATCGGTGTGAAAGATGACGCGCCAGCCATGCAGCGGGCCCGGAACAACGGCATTCCCGCGGTCGAGGTGCGCCCGAAGGAGTTCGCAAGCGACGAAGAGTACGGCCGCCGGATCATGGAACTTCTCTCCGAGCATCGGATCGACCTCATCTGCCTAGCCGGATACATGCGCATCCTTCCACTGGAGATCGTCAGGGCCTACCGCAACCGCATCATGAACACTCACGCCGCCCTGATCCCCTCGTTCTGCGGCAAGGGTATGTACGGCGAACACGTCCACAACGCCGTGATCGCATACGGCGCGAAAGTCTCCGGGTGCACCATTCACTTCGTCGACGAGGAGTACGACACCGGCCCGATCATCATCCAGAAGTGCGTGCCGGTGGAGGAGGGCGACACCCCCGAGACGCTCGCCGCGCGCATCCTGCCTCTGGAGCACCAGTCCTATGTCGAGGCCATCCGGCTCTTCGCCCAGGGCCGCCTCGAGGTCGAGGGACGGAGAGTCCGCGTCCTCCCGGCCGACTGATCGGTCGAGCTGCCGGTTGCGACCATCCTCTTTACTCGCGTGGCTGCTTGTGCTACTATGAGGTTCGGTTGTTAGTCCGGCAAGCACATGGGGCGGGGTCCCGCATGGAGGGACTTTCGGGACCGGCGCCGAACCATACGATGTTTGCGGACGATAGGCAAGTTCTCGCGACGACGCGGGCAACACTGACCGCGTCCGTTTCTTGTGTCCTGGCCGGTAAGTACCTCCCTTGGTCCGCACCGGCGTGCTCACAAACAAATAACAGAATCGAGGGAGATTCACAATGTGCGGAATCGTAGGATTCGTAGGCAGTAGGAACTGCGTCGAGTCTTTGCTTGACCAGTTGTCGAAGCTTGAGTACCGCGGCTACGACTCGGCCGGTATCGCCGTCGTGAACGGCAACGGACTGGAGGTCGTCAAGGCTGTCGGCAAGATCAAAGGGCTCAAGGCGATCACTCAGGACCTCAGGGGTACCCTGGGTATCTGCCACACTCGGTGGGCGACTCACGGCGCTCCTTCCACCCCCAACTCGCATCCTCACACGAGTTGCGCCGACGACATCGCCGTGGTGCACAACGGCATCGTCGAGAACTACCTGGAGCTCCGGGCCCAGTTGATCGCGGAAGGCCACGTCTTCAAGTCCGAGACGGACACCGAAGTCATCGCGCACCTCGTCGAAAAGCACTACAAGGGCGATCTCGTGGAGGCCGTCCGTGCTGCCGTGAAGGAAGTCGACGGCTCGTACGCCATCGGCGTTATCTGCAAGGATGCCCCCGGCATGCTGGTCGCCGCCCGCAAGGATAGCCCGCTGATAGTGGGCATCGGCGAGGGCGAGAACTACATCGCCTCCGATATCCCTGCTCTGCTGGGACACACCCGCTTCTTCAAGGTCCTCGAGGACGGCGACATGGCCATCCTGACCAAGGACGGCATCACCCTGACCTCCGTCAGCGGCGCGCCCGTCGAGCGCGAGACCCTCGAGATCACGTGGGATGCCGGAGCTGCCGAGAAGGGCGGCTACGAGCACTTCATGATCAAGGAGATCCACGAGCAGCCGGCCGTCATCAGGGATGCCCTCCGTGGCAGACTGAATGCCGACGATACGATCAGCCTCAAGGAGATGAACCTCTCCGACGAGCAGATCAAGAAGTTCAACCGCATCTACATCGTCGCATGCGGCACGGCGTACTACGCCGGCTGCGTCGGCAAGTACTACTTCGAGAAGCTCCTCGGAGTGCCGGTGGAAGTCGACCTGGCATCCGAGTTCCGATACAGAGGCCCGATCCTCGACGACAAGAGCCTCGTCATCGCCATCAGCCAGTCCGGTGAGACCGCGGACACGCTGGCCGCGATCCGCCTGGCCAAGCAGTTCGGCTCGACCACTGCCGCCGTCGTCAACGTGGTCGGAAGCTCCCTGTATCGAGAGTGCGACAGCATCCTCCACACCAAGGCCGGCCCCGAGATCTGCGTTGCTTCGACCAAGGCATACATCACCCAGGTCATCGGCCTCTACATCATGGGTACCTATCTGGCGCGCGCCAGAGGCACTATCACGGCCGAGCAGGAGAAGGAATACGTCAGGGAGATGCGCAAATTCCCTGAGATGGCCGAGGCCGCTCTGAAGACCGAGGAGCAGATCAAGGACATCGCGAAGCACCTTGCGCCCAAGGAGCACGCATACTTCCTGGGCCGCGGTCTGGACTACGCAGTCGGTCTCGAGGGCGCACTGAAGCTCAAGGAGATCTCCTACATCCACGCCGAGGCATACGCGGCCGGCGAGATGAAGCACGGCCCGCTCGCGCTCATCACCGAGGACACCTGGGTCATCGTTCCGGTCACACAGGAGCACGTTCGTGAGAAGACCATCTCGAACATCAAGGAGATGCAGGCTCGCGGCGCTACCATCCTCGCGCTGCTCAAGGAAGGCGATCCCGACCTGAGCGATGTCGTGGACTACGTCGTGTGGGTGCCGAAGATGGCTGACCTCTTCATGACCGTCCCGACGATGATCCCGCTGCAGTTGCTCTCGTACTGGACCTCCCAGATCCTTGGCCGCGAGATCGACCAGCCGAGAAACCTCGCCAAGAGCGTGACTGTGGAATAAGGGATAGCACCGACCGATCGCGGGTATATCTCAGTCGAGAACGAATCCGATCGGTCTGAGAATGGCCGGAGCGCATCCGCACGCGATGCGCTCCGGCTGGTTTGCATGTAGGAGCCGGTTTCGATCGCCAACGCCCCGGAGGCGGTTGCATGGCCCACGATATGAACGCATTCCTGATCCTGAACCCTACCGCCGGTCAGAGAAAGCTGGATGAGACCCGCAGACAGATCGAGAGTGCGCTCCGTGAATGCGGGCTGAACTGCGAAGTCAGGCTCACGGAACAGTCCGGCGATGGAACGACTTTGGCCCGCCGGGCCGCCGAGTCCGGATACGACCTCGTGATCGCGGCCGGTGGTGACGGAACGATCAATGAGGTTGCGACCGGCCTCGTAGGCACCGAGACCCCTCTGGGAATCCTTCCGGTCGGCACAGTGAACGTGCTTGCCCGGCAGCTCGGTATCCCCCTTGATGTCCGCCAGGCCGTCTCTACCCTTGTGACCGGCAGGACGAAGCAGCTTGACATCGGCTGCGCGAACAACCGGTACTTCACCCTCATGGCCGGATTCGGCTTCGACGCGGAGATCGTGGCCTCGGTGCTCAAACCGCTGAAGGATGCCATCGGCGCGCTCGCCTACGTGATCAAGGGTCTCGAGATGCTGGCCAAGTACCGGGCTACCGATGTGATCCTCGAGATGCCGGAAGAAACCTATTCCGGCCGGGCATACCTGGTCGTCGTCGCAAACTCCCCTTCGTATGCGTACAAGCTGCGACTCGCTCCGTATGCCTCGACCGACGACGGCCTCCTGGACGTCATCGTCTTCGAGGAGGCCGCGGCGAGGCGGATAGGGTTCATCCGACGCATATTCCAGGTGTTCTTCCGCCGGCACGTATACCACCAAGACGTTCGCTACTTCAAGACCCCGAGAGTGACCGTGCGGTCGTTCCCGGACGTCATGGTCCAACTAGACGGTGATCCGAACGGCGTGACTCCCACCGAGGTATCCATCATCCCTCATGGCCTCACAGTCGTGGTGCCGTCGGACTGAGGCGCTGTAGGAGGGGATTCCAAGTGTCGTCGTTGGCGCTTCATAAACCAGAAAGCCCCGGGAACACGTTCCCGGGGCTTTCTATGGAGGGAAGAAGCATGTCCGCTAGAACTGTCTGGTGAATGACAGCGCTACGAATCTCGGCGGTACGTAGGCCGAAGGATCGCCGTTCCAGTCGCGATCCAGTACCGCGTGGGTGTTGAACACGTTGGCGATACTGAGGTTCATCGTGCCCTGAGGCAGCCACCCGCCGGTGATCTCTCGACTCACGTTCAGGTTGAGCGTGAAGTGCGAGCCGACCTTTCGGGAGTTGGGTGTGGGATCGCTCAGCAGTTCATACCGCAGTCCGCTGCCATACTCACCCATCACGCTGTAGGCCCACTTGCCCTTCGTGAAGTTCAGCACGCCCACGAGTGTGTGGCGCTGATCCCAGTCCACATAGTTCATCTTGTTCGTCGTCACGGTCTGACGATCGTTGCTGGCCTGTGCCTTGGCGCTCGCCAGGGTGTACGACAGCCATCCGGACCAGTTGTCGCTCATCCTCTTGCGAACCAGGAATTCGATACCCTTGCTGACGCCCTTGCCCAGATTGTCGAAGGTCTGCGGGTAGCCCTCGGGATCTGTCGGATCGAGCGATCGAACCTGGAGCATGTTGCTGAACTTGCGGTAGAACGGGGTCACGGAGACCGCCGTGTCCTTGGAGACCTGACGCTCCCAGCCAACGTCCCACTGGGTGGCGCGCTCCGGACGCAGATCGGCGTTGCCCAGACCCATCCAGTTGTTCCAGTCCGGGTTCACATAGTTGCGCTCCACAGCCTGGGTGTACACAAACTGGATCATCCTGCCCCACGAGGCCCGAAGGTTCGTCTTGGAGTCCAATGCGTAGCTCATTCCGAATCTTGGGCTGACTTGCGATTCGGCGGTATCTGCATTGACCACCTTGTCATACTTCATGCGGTCGTATCTCAGACCGGCTTCCACCGACAGCTTCGGTGTGACTTTCATCTGGTCCTGGATGAACAGGGCCGTCTGTGTCGTGTCGGTATCGGCGGTGTATTCGTAGTCGCCGTATGCCGGCACGATGGCCCAGTACCTGTTGTTGCTCTTCATCCACTGGCCGCCGAACTTGATGAGATGCTTGTCGTTGACCTGATTCGTGTAGTCGAAGAGCAGGCCGGTGGTGGCTGATGCGGCATCCCACCAGTAGCCGACGTCATCCGAGAGAGCGTCCAGCTTCCACTGGTTCTTGAAGTAGTACGGCCGGACCGTGAAGAACGATGCCGAGTTGATCGTATGGTTGTAAGTGAAGGCGTTGAGCACATAGCTCTGAGTCAGAAGATCGGGAGTCACCGCGACGTTGGAGAAACCTGCGGGGCTGTAGGTCTGAGTGTGCGTCGAACCGTACGCGTACTCACCCTTGCCGGCCGCGGTCAGGAAGGTCAACACGCCCTTGTCGCTCACCGGGTAGGAGAACTTCCCTATCGCGTCCATGTTGTCGGCGTTGACGTAGTCCATGTCCTCGATGTCCGACCGCTGGAGGTATGCGCCGACATAATACTCGAGGCCGCTGTTCGTGACTCCGCCCATCTCCGGGAACACGCAGGAGTACGCGGTCGAACCGCCTGCCATCTCCAGCCGGCCTCCCGGCGCGCTGCGTCCGGTCTTGACGACCTGGTTGAACACGCCGCTGATCGCATTGCCGTACTCAGGCCTGTAGCCGCCGGTGAAGACCTCCATCTTGTCCATGCCGAGGGTCATCAGATTGGTGCCGAAGCCGTTCGTCACTGGTTCCGTGATAGGGATACCGTCCAGCATATAGCTGATCTGATTCACCCGGCCGCCGCGGATGTGGGGATAGCCCCCGGTATCGAGGACGACGCCCGGCTGAGTCTGAACGATAGACGGCGCCTGGTAGCGGCTTGACGGCGAACCAAGGATGTTCTTCTCCTGCTCGGAGTTGACGACGTACATCGTGGGGACGACGTCCGGCTGGATCATCGGACGCTTTGCCGCCACGACCACTTCCTCTTCCTCCTCGACCGCCATCTGCATGGCGAAATCAGTGGTGGTAGTCACGTCCATGAGGACGGAGACCTGCTCCGCCAGCGAGTCGGAGTAACCCACGAGGTTCGCAACGACGGTGTAGTCGCCCGGCGGAACGTTTGTAATGACGTAGTAACCCTTGGAGTCGGTTACCGTGGTCAGATTCGTGCCCTCGACGATGATGTTGACTCCGGCCAGCTTCTCGCCGGTCTCGGAATCAGTCACCGTGCCCGAGATGATGCCGGTGGTGCCTGAGTAAACCGGCATGCCGACACCGACCATCATCTGCAATGCAAACGCGAGGGAAACGATGATGCGAAGAATTCTGCTCTTTCTCAAAGCTTCTTCCCCTCCTATCCTGCAAGATGGGCTCACTCGTCCGAGCCATATGCCGTGGTGGCCATCGGCACACGGATCGCAAGCAAGCCCAAAAAACCTCTCAGTACTTCGTGCCCTGTCTGGGCCAGGAATGGATGCGGCGTTTATGTTTCCGCAGTTGGATTTTCGGCATTTCTACCGGGCTTCTTTAGGTATTTTTGACAGGAGTCGCCGAAAAAGCGCAGATATTCAGGAATAGCGCTCTGCGGAGGTGATGAGCCTTGACCTCGGCCGGACTTCGAATGTAAAGTGGTTGCAGCTTGACAAAGGAGTATCCCTATGAACTGGATGGATTTCCCTAATGATGGATTCTGCGTTCACGGCCTGGCATGGTTTGAGGAGGACCGTCCTGCGCTCCGACGCCTGCCCGAGCGCCTCAAGGACACATTCCGCGAGCCTGTGTGGCATCTCGCGCAGTGTCCCGCCGGCGGACGCATCCTGTTTGCCACCGACTCGACGCACATTGGCGTCCGTGCTAAGTCGCCCGACTACTACGTCATGAACCACATCACCCGCATCGGGCAAAGCGGCTTCGACGTGTACGTGGACAACAGGTTCATGGGCAGCGTCTCCCCGGACGAGAAAGGCAACATCGAGGCGCAGTGGCACATTCAGAATGCGCCCGGCAAGGTGAGGAACATCTGCATCCACCTGCCGCTCTACAAGTCCGTCGTCCTGGAGCAGATCGGACTCGACGAGGGCGCGACCATCCACGGCCACAAGGAGTTCGCCCTCGAGAAGCCGGTAGTCTTCTATGGTACCAGCATCACCCAGGGTGGGTGCGCCTCCACACCGGGGACGTCGTATCAGAACTTCGTCTCCCGTGCGCTCAACATCGACTTCATCAACCTCGGGTTCTCCGGCAATGGGCTGGGGGAGCCCGAACTGGCGAAGGCGATCAACGAGATAGAGAGTTCGTGCCTCGTGATAGACCACTGGGCAAACAAGGGCAAGGATTACCGCGAGAACCTGCCCGTCTTCATCGGGGAGATACGCAAGGTCCACAAGACCGAGCCGCTTATCGTGATGGGTCCGTTCTTCTATACCCGAGACGCGCTCGACGGTAGCCTCCACGAGGAGCAGAGGAAGGCGGGCGAGGAGTACGTTGCGGCGATGAGGAAGGCGGGCGACCGAAACATCCACTTCTTCGACGGCCGCAGGATGATCACGCCTGAGACCGCCTTCGGGCTTGTGGACGGCGTGCATCCGAACTCGCTGGGGTTCTACCTCATGGCCCAGGCGTTCACCCCGTTCCTCAAAAAGGTGCTCAAGCTGTGATCCGTGCTCGTCCGCAGGGGCGGTGCTTCTGCGCCCGCCCGTAACCACGTCGTAGGAGCGGCTTCCAGCCTCGATCGGTGGATGCATCGCAGATTGAGGCTGCTCCTACAACTGATCCTCGAACCTTCCTCGCCCGAGATGGGACGTTGATAGTGTGAAGACATCACACACAACCATGGAAGAGACCGTCGCACTGATCAACCGCGCTCAGGCGGGCGACGCCGAGGCATACGGCGTCCTGGTCAGTCGGTTCCAGGACATGGCCTACGGTTACACCTGCGCCGTCCGCTACGTGCGAGGAGCCACAGTGGACGGTCCTTACTTCCTGTAGACGTAGAGGTAGTTCATCACGCCGTTGTGCGCCTGATACGCGGGCAACCTCGTCACCCGCGCCCTTCGCGCACGTTGACGTTCCGAGCGGGTTCGTGCTAAAATGTGCGGGTGTTTTTTACCAAAAGGTGGGCGCGTTTTGGCTGTTAAGACATTTGTCTTCGACCTCGATGGAGTCGTCTACCGGGGGGAACAGCCTCTCCCCGGCGTGGCGGACACGATTCAGACCCTGCGGCATCTCGGCCATCAGGTCTACTTCTTCACCAATAACTCCAGCAAATCCCGACCCTTCTATCGCGACAAGCTCCAACGCATGGGCATCGAAACCGATCTCGATCACATGATGACCTCCGGCTACGCCGCGGCGCTGTATCTCGCCGAACGCGGCGCGCAGGGGGCGTCCGTGTATGCGATCGGCGAGTTCGGGCTGAAGGGCGAGCTCGAAGCAATCGGGATGAGGCTCGTAGACAGCGACGACGTGGATTACGTCGTTGTCGGCATAGACCACAAGTTCAACTACGACATGCTGGTCACCGCCCAGAATGCGATATTCCGAGGCGCGAAGTTCATCGCTGCGAATCCGGACACGTCCTTTCCGCTCGAGCACGGACGAGTCATCGCGGGCAACGGCGCTCTCGTGGCGGCGATCAAGACCGCATCCGGCGTGGAGCCGGTCATGATCGGCAAGCCCGAGACGGCGGCCATGCATGAGATCCTCAGGCTGGCGCATGCGACGCCGGAGGACACCGTCGTCATCGGCGACCGGCTCGATACGGATATCCTGGCCGGCAATCGGATCGGCGCGACCACGGTCCTTGTCCTGACCGGCATCAGCACGACGAAGGATGTCGAGACCGCTCCACCCGAGATGCAGCCGAAGATCGTCATAGGGGAGCTTCGTGAACTGCTCGATGCGATCAATGACTGAGCCAATCGCCCGAGTCTTGACGGTTGCCGGTTCCGATCCGAGCGCGGGAGCCGGGGTTCAGGCCGACCTCCGGGTCTTCGAGCGCCTAGGATGCTACGGCATGACAGTCGTCACCGCGGTCACGGCGCAGAATACCGTCGGCGTGCAGAAGATTCACAAGGTCCCGCCGCGGATCATCGCCGCCCAGATCGACTCCGTGATGCGCGACATCGGCGCCGATGCCTGCAAGATCGGGATGCTCTACGCCGAGCAGGCCGTTGACGTCATGGCCGACCGCATCCATCGACGGGATATCCCGAACGTCGTGCTCGACCCACTGATCGCGGCAAAGGACGGCACGCGCCTGCTGTCGAGCAAGGGCATCGACCGCATGAAGCGCCGACTGATCCGCCAGTGCCTGGTCGTGACGCCGAACGCCGTCGAGGCGGGCATTCTGGCGGGCATGGAGGTGCGGTCGCTCGACGACTTGAAGCATGCATCCGAGGTGATCCACGGCTTCGGATGCCGGTACGTGCTGGCCAAGGGCGGACACCTCGAAGGTGAGCCGGTCGATCTGCTGTATGACGGCCGGGAGTTTGCCGAGCTTCCGGGAGTCCGCGTCGAGGGCACACCGGTCCATGGGACCGGCTGCGCGTTCTCCGCGGCGCTTGCGGCCAGGATCGCGGTCGGAGATGACGTCTTGCCCGCGGCGCAGTTTGCGAAAGATCTCGTCGCGGAACTGATCAGGTCCGCCGTCAAGCTCGGCAAGGGGAGCAGGTTGTTTCGGATGGAGTGACGGAGTGGTGGAGTATTGGAGTACTGGAATGCCGGTCTTTCCCACCACTCCAACACTCCGTCACTCCAGTACTCCACCGTTCCATTCCCAAAGGACTCCATCCGGCGAGCGTGGAATAGTGACTAGGTAACCGTTCGTAGTATAGGGGGCACACATGACGAAATACATCTTTGTGACGGGCGGCGTCGTCTCGTCGATCGGCAAGGGGATCACTGCGGCGTCACTTGGCAGGCTGCTCAAGAACCGCGGCTTCAAGATCACCATGCAGAAGCTCGATCCCTACATTAACGTTGATGCCGGGACCATGAACCCGTTCCAGCACGGCGAGGTCTTCGTCACCAACGACGGCGCCGAGACCGACCTCGACCTCGGTCACTACGAGCGGTTCGTCGATGTCGAACTCAGCCGCGACTCCAACGTGACGACCGGCACCATCTACGGCGCGGTCATCGAGAAGGAACGCCGGGGCGACTACCTCGGCGGCACCGTCCAGGTGATTCCGCACATCACCGATGAGATCAAGCTCCGCATCCGCCGGTGTGCCGCGGACGCCGGCGCCGAGGTCGCCATCGTCGAGATCGGCGGCACCGTCGGTGACATCGAAGGCCTGCCGTTCCTCGAGGCCATCCGCCAGTTCAAGAAAGACGTCGGCGCTGAGAATGTCCTCTACATCCACGTCACCCTGATTCCGTTCGTGGGACCGTGGGGCGAGGTCAAGACGAAGCCCACGCAGCATAGCGTCATCAAGCTGAGAGAGATCGGTATCCATCCGGATGTCCTCGTCTGCCGCTCGAAACTGCCCCTGAGCGACGACATGAAGGAGAAAATCTCCCTGTTCTGCGACGTGGACAAGGAAGCCGTCATCGAAGCGCTCGACGCCGAGTGCATCTATGACATACCCCTGAAGTTCGAGTCCCTGGGCCTGGCGGACATCGTCACCAAGCGGCTCCATCTCCGCGACGGCGAGCCCGACAGCGCTGCCTGGGAGAAGATCGTCGATACGATCAAGAAGCCGAAGCGGCGCACGACGGTGACCGTCGTCGGCAAGTACGTGCAGAACGGTGATGCGTACATCAGCATCGGAGAGGCCGTCAGGCACGGCGGCGTGGCGAACAACGCCGGGATCACCATCAAGTGGATCGATTCCGAGGATATCGAGGAGCAGGGCGCTGAAGCGCTGCTCGGTGACACGAATGCCATCATCGTGGCCGGTGGGTTCGGCGGCCGAGGGGTCGAGGGCAAGATCGCGGCGGTGAAGTATGCCCGCGAGAACAAGATCCCGTTCCTCGGTCTCTGCTACGGTCTCCAGATGGCCGTCATCGAGTACGCGAGGCACATGTGCGGCCTCGAAGGCGCGAACACCGAGGAGGTCTGCCCCGATGGTCCGCATTCGGTCATCCATCTCCTGCCCGAGCAGGAGGGAGTCCGGGCCAAGGGCGGCACGATGCGTCTCGGTATCTACCCGTGCCGCATCACCGAGGGCACGCTCGCGTGGAAGCTGTACGGCGACGAACTGATCTACGAGCGCCATCGGCACAGATTCGAAGTCAACAACGCCTACCGAGAGCAGCTTGCGGATGCCGGACTGGTGTTCTCCGGGCTTTCCCCGGATAACCGCCTGGTGGAGGTCGTGGAGATCCCCGACCATCCGTACTTCATCGCAACCCAGTTCCATCCGGAATTCAAGTCCCGGCCGAACCGCGCTCACCCGCTCTTCGCCGGGCTCGTCAAGGCTGCCCTGCAGTGTAAGAGAGCATAGAACACAGGAGTCAGGGTTCAGTAGTCAGAATCAGACCTCCGGTTTCCGATCGCGATACCTCGATGACGCCGTCGTCGAGGTATCGCCGTTATCCAGTCAGGATTCTGATCGTACTCCGACTTTCGGGGAAGGAGCTGTTCTTGCCGATCACTGGCACGGTCTTAGCCATATTCCTGCTGCTGTTCACCGGGTACGGCATGAAGAAGGGCCGCATCCTCAAGCCGGGCGATGCGGAACTCCTGAACACGATCGTTCTGTACCTCACGCTGCCGGCGTTCATCTTCGAGGCCATCTACAGCTACCGTGGCGACCTCTCGATCAGCATCGCCAAGGTTCCGGTCTTCGGGTTTGCGACGATGTGCGTCGTGATGCTGATCGCCTACTTCGTCGGCAGAGCGCTTCGGCTCGATCGGCGTATCCTCGGCGGCCTGATCATCGTCAGCGCCTTCGGGAACACGGGATTCCTCGGATACCCGGTCGTCGAGGCGGCGTTCAGGGACAAGGGAGCGCTGGTTACGGCGGTCATGTATGACGAACTGGCGATGGCGTTCCCGCTCTACACCGTCGGTCTGGTCCTGGCCACGGTGTTCAGCGGGGAGAGGATCAGCAGGGAGTACATGATGAAGGTCTTCAAGCTGCCGAGCATGTGGGCGATCCCCCTCGCGCTGATCCTGCGGCCGTTCGCGTTGCCGGAGCCGATCGTCCAGGCGGTGCATTATCTGTCGAACGGTACGATCCCGCTGGTTACGATCTCGCTCGGGCTGTCGCTCAGTGCGACCACGTTGAAGGGATACGCGGTTCCCGTGCTGGCGGCGTGCGCGCTGAAGCTGGCGGTCCTGCCGGTAGTCACGTACTATGCGATGCATTGGGTCGGTGTGAGCGGCACAATGCATCAGGTCACGGTGCTCGAATCGGCGATGCCGGCCGCGATGATGTCCGGGGTGATAGCGTCACGGTTTGGTGACTGCGGCGAGTACGCCACGAGCGCCATATTCGCGGGCGCCGTCCTCGGTATCGTCACCATCCCGCTGACTCTCGTGATCCTGGGGCGCATCGCCTAAGTCGAGTTTCGCCATGTAGGAGCGGCTTCCCAGCCGCGAATTCGTGGCGTCACGTGGGCATTCGCGGCTGGGAAGCCGCTCCTACAACATACACACCGGTATCGAGTATCCAGTATCCAGTATCCAGTATCCAGTGACCAGTAAGCTCCAAGCCCGGTCACTCCCCACTCCCTACGGTGGGTGCAGCACTCTGTCGAACCCGGCGCGGTGCATGCGTTCCGCAACCTTCCCCTTTGCCCCCTCGGCGTAGATCGGTATTCCGCGGTTGCTCGCCGCGCGGTACATGGTGAGGAGCAGCGCCATGCCGTCCTCGCCCAGGTAGGTGACATCACTGAGGTCCATCACTATCGCTGACGGATGGTCTTCGGCGCACTTCTGCATCTCTTTGGCCGTATTGCGCATGTCGTCATAGGCCATCTCGCCCTCGAGCTTGATCCGAATCTTTCCGTCACTTTTCTCCGTTCGATACCCGAACGCCATGACTTGCGCACCTCCATGCTCATCAGTTCGAGTATTCCCAGGTGTTCGTACTGCCAAACCGGGAAGGCGTACAAGTGAGGGACTATTATTCTTGCAGGAAAATGCTTGTGCATGTAGAAAGCAGGGTTAATCCGATCGGCCGTCAGCGGGCATGACGGCCGGCGGTACATACGCTAAGGGCTGTGAGGTGTGATATGCTGAAGGCACAACTGTTCCACGCGAACGCTTTGGACAAGCTTCCGAAGGTCCACGAGCAGATCAACCAACTGCTCAGCCGTCTTGATGACGACGCGATAGTTGACGTGTGCGCGACCGAGTTCGGTCCGGCGGGAACCCACGAGTTCTACAGCTACACCACGTTGATCATCTACAAGTCGAAGGAGTAGCCGCCCTCCGGCAGTTCGACGCTCAGGCGCGTCCCGTCGGCTCGCTTCTCGATCCGGACCTTGTCTGCCAGCGCCGCGGTCTCTTCCGGGCTCGTCTCGGTCAGGAAGACCACCGCCCTCTGCGCGACAAGGTCTCCGGCTTTGTAGTCACGGGGCTCGGACGAGAACGATCCGTAGAGGAAGTCCTCTCGCGCGCCGTTGCGGTTGTACTTCGGCACGTCCCGGTACGCTAGGCCCGATCCGCTCGCCGCGATGACGCCGAGCCTGCCGTCCACATTCGCCCATCTGCCGGGGATTCGGATCGTCTGGTCGGTGTCCGGGCCGGTGATGAGCTGGGAGCCGCCCTGGTGGTAGAGCATCCGCCGGTCGCCATTCAACTCGTCGTTCTCCACGCCGAACGGCACGCCGATCTCTTGCTCGATTCGCACGTCCCTCTGCGCCGTCACTCGGTCGAGGTACACCACCATCCTCTCGCCGACCGATGCGAACACCAACTCCTGCTTCAGGAATCCGCCGTTGACGCTCAACGTTCCGCGCGTCTCGAATCCGTTCGCCGGCCTCTTCCACGAGCGTTCGACCACTTTCAGGCCCTTCGCGCTCGGATCGGCGATTGCGAAGCTCCCGACGAAGCCATTCGTGATCGGCGTGGTGAAGTGCGGGTTGTTGCCGTACCACGGACCGATCGGGATCACCTGGCCCATGATCTTGTTCTTCCAGGAGAACGATGCGAACTTGCTGTCCGTCCGGTGGGTGATGAAGTCCGAGTGCGGGTGACGGCGGACTCCGTTCAGCGCCCGCCACATCCGCTGCGCGGCTGCCGGATCGTTGACCGCCGGGCCGATGTACCGGTGGTAGAGGTACGCGTAGGAGGTCCGCTCCATCTGGATGGCGTCACGAGCATAACCGAGGCTCGACGCCGGGCCCGCGAGTCGGCCGCCGTACAAGTTCTGCTGATCCCTCATCCGCTGAGCGATCTGCCTCTCCATGACGCCCGCCAGCGGATCCTGATATCGGGTCGCCTGCCATGCGAGGTAGTGTATGTGGCTGTCGGAGTGAAGCTCCCAGTCCTGGCCCTGGACGAAGATCCACTCCCCGGACGGCTGGATGAATTCCTGCATCGCCCACCAGTTGTCCCTCTGCCGGTGGTCGGCCGCCTCGGGGATCGGCCTGCCGGCGTAAGCATAGAACAGCGCGCCTTCCGCGATCTCCGTGGCGCTCACGAACGTGTAGCTGGGATGGAAGAAGCCGTGGTTCTCGACCAGGAAGTCGGGATGCGTGTTGAGCGCGGTGATCCAGTCCTTGACGGGCCTGCCGTCTACGATCCTGGTATCCTTCAGGTCCTGAGGCGCCGAGAGGGCGTTCATCATCCACTCGCTGGACTTCTCGCGCCACCTTGGGGCGTTCGGATGGTCGGGCATCATGTTCGGCGCGAGGGAGATCAGTATCTGGTCCCAGCCGACTTCCTCTGCCAGCGTATTCCCGTACCTCGCCCCGCGCGGCTTTGCCTTCAGGAATCGGTCGGCCTCATACGCGACCATCCGCTCGACGGACGCCCGCAAATCGGCGTCGATGTGGTCCCGCAGTATCCAGGCGGCGAACCCGACGTTCGCTCCCCACAGCGTCGACTGCCAGGAGTTGCCCCACTGCTTGCCGTCGATGCACTTGCCTGTGCCCGTCAGGTGGCTGTTGGCGGCGTATCGGAGTCCGGCGAGCGCGCGCTCGATGTACGCCCGGCGTGTGGCTGCGTCGAGTACGTCGGTCTCCTCCGCCAGGACGGCGTAGACCAGCGCCGTGTTCGCCACTGCGCGGATTCCCTCGTTGCCGCCGCTGATGCCGTTGCCCCAGTATCCGGCCTTCGGGTCGTCGGGCGACTGCTTCCACATCGTCTCGGCGAACCGAGTGAATCTGTACATCACATCGGTGTAGAGACGGCGCAGCTCCTTCTCGGAGAGATCGGGCTTGATGTCATATGGGTCTGATGCCTGCACAGGCACGACGGTGAGGATGAGCAAGGCAACGAGGATGAACTTCATGGCACTCCCTTTCGCATTCCGTGGGTCAATATATGTTAGCGAAAGGGGTGCACGTGACCTGCAGGAGATCGGCGAGGCCGGCTGCAGACTGCAGTCTGCAGTCTCTACTTGCCGCAGAGCGCGTTGTAGATCGCGGTGACCTTGGCGACGTAGTTCTGAGTCTCGCGGTACGGGGGCACTCCGCCGTACTTCTTGACCGCGCCCGGACCGGCGTTGTAGGCCGAGAGCGCGAGTGAGAGCCGCCCGTCGTACTTGCTGAGGTGGCCGCTCATCACCTTGATGCATGCCGCGATGTTCTGCTGGGGATCGTATGGGTTGGTCACACCGAGTCCGCGGGCCGTGCTCGGCATGAGCTGCCCGAGGCCCATCGCGCCCTTGCGTGAGGTCGCGCTGATGTTGAAGTTCGACTCCGCGATGATCAGGGCGATCACCAGCCTGGGGTCGATCTTGTAGTAATCGCTGTAGGTGAGGATGCTGAGCGTGATCTCCTCGACCTGCGATTTGCTCAGTCGCGGGTTGAGCTTCGCGATGGCATCCCGGTACGGCTCGTACACCGACATGATGCGCTCCGACGGCTTCGTCCCGCCGCGCGAGGCGAGGTCCGGACGCGAGGACCGCTTGGTCGACGCCGGCTTAGGCTGAGGCTGAGGCTTGGCGGTCTTCGATGCCAGTTCCTTCTCCCGCTTCGCGACCTCCCACTCGTAGGCGGCTGCGCGGAGTCTCAGGTCGGTGAGGGATACCACGTTCTTCGATCCGAGTTCCACCAGCGCGCGGACGGTGCTGCCGTTGGAGACACATTCAGGCAGGGTGTCGGCGCCGATGATCAGGGATTCACCGTTGCACACGAGAACGAAGCTGCTCGTGCCGCCCGACTTGATCGTCCCGGAGACGGTCCCGGAGAGTTCGATGATGTTGCCGGAGTATCGGGAGACGTTCTTCTTGATCTCGCCGAACGCAACGGTGGGGACCTTCAGCGACGATCTGAGCTTGAGGTAGTCATCCACCGTCGAACCCGCTGCGAAGCAAGCGGAGGCGGCGAAAACGAGTACTCCCAGCAATATCGGAAATCGAGCCCGCATGGCTTCCCGGTTCTCCTCCGTGACGTGAGTCTACAGTCTAATCATCGGATGCGTTGGGGGGTTACTGTACCGTTCTGCGCAGGCAGACGTTGTTGAGGCAGTCCGGACATAAGAAAATGGCGGAGAGACCGGGATTCGAACCCGGGGTGAGGCTTTATTACCCCACAACCGCTTAGCAGGCGGCCGCTTTCGACCACTCAGCCATCTCTCCGCGCTTTGGTCAACCTAATTCTACCACAGGTCATTCGGAAATGCAACAGAATTCGGAGGCTCAGGGCGAACGCATCTAGCCTGTGCAGGAGGGATCTTGCATCGGCGAATACCTGTCCTGAGCCGGTCCAAGGGACGACGCCAATCCCGACGGCCGCGTCCAGCGGCCGTCGGAGTTACCGATCTCCGATTGGAAAACTCCTCCTACATTCTCTTTGGGGTTACCGGGCACAAACCGTCCGCAAAACTCCTCCTACATTGTGTTCGGCATTGATGCTTCGGTAGCGCCGCCATGCCCTGCTGCCGAAACATCAGGGTGGCGAGATCCTCCGTTGTGGATGAACCCGGCTCTTTCTGGTATCATGGGCAAGGAATGCCCTGTGCGCGAGGTGTACATCAATGACAAGACCTACCCGTTCGCTCGTCCCGGTCCTGCTGGGGCTCTGTATATTCCTTGGCACGATGGAGGCAGCCATGGCAGTTCAGCCTGTACAGATCTCGAAGACCCAGGACGCCGTCACGCTCGACAACGGCGTCATCAGTCTGTCATTCCGCACGTCCGACAAGCGTCTCGCTCTGACGAGTATCTCCGGCAAGAGCGGGGAGCGGCTCGGCGCATTCGCACCCGGCGCATCGCTCTGGAAGGTCGATCTCCGCTGGCCGGGAAACGCCTCTCGAGAGGTCGGCAGCGGCGAGGTCGAGTTGACCGATGTAGGAGCGGATTCCGATCCGCGATCCGGCAAGGCCGAGTTCACCTGGACCATCCCGCTCGGCCCGCGGTCCGCCCAGGTGACGATGAGCGTTCGACTCGAGCCGGGCGATCCGCTTTCCTACTGGTCGCTCCGTGTGAAGCTCCCGGAGGGCTGGAAGGTCATGCGCGCCGACTTCCCGATCATCCCAAATGTGAAGCAGGAGGACGGCCTCAAGCTGGCTGCGCCGGCGGGGTGGGGCGTCGAGTACTCCATGAGGCCGGGGGTCGGATACGGCGGCACGTACCCATCGTGCTCCGCCGCGATGCAGTTCGTCGCCTTCTACAACAAAGGTCGTGGGCTCTACATCGCCGCGCACGACCCGAACGCCTGCCACAAGCGCCTCTCCGCGAGCGCCCGCGCGGACGGAGTGGGGTACACCCTGGTGAACTTCCCCGCGGTTCCGGAGAAGCCCGGCGGCACGTTCAAGCTCCCGTATGAGATCGCGGTCGGCGTCTTCGATGGTGACTACTGGGATGCGGCTCAGATCTACAGCGAGTGGACGCTTAGCACGAAGTGGGGGAGCGCCGGACCGGTCTCCAAGCGCCCGATCCCGGACTGGGTGAAGGAGACCGACCTCTGGCTGCGGCCCGACGGCTCCGCCGAGCAGAACGTCGAGGTGACGAAGCGGGCCCTAGAGTACTTCGATGTGCCGACCTCGCTCCACTGGTATCGCTGGCATCAGATTCCGTACGACACGCTCTATCCGGAGTACTTCCCGCCGCTCCCCGGGTTCGCGGAGGGCATCGCTGAGGTCCAGAGGGCCGGCACGCGCGTGATGCCGTACATCAACGGCCGGCTCTGTGATCCGAACTCGAAGACCTGGATCGACGAGCAGGGCAGCAAGTCCGCCGCTCGCCAGGAGAACGGCCAGCCCTACACCGAGATCTACGGCTCGAAGGTCCCGCTCAACGCGATGTGTCCCTACACCAAGCAGTGGCAGGACAAGGTTTCCGGCCTCGTGAAGCGGATGATCACCGAACTCGGTGTGAACGGCGTCTACATCGACCAGATCGGCGCGGCGTATCCGGTCCAGTGCTTCAACCCCGACCACGGGCATCCGGTCGGCGGCGGCGACTTCTGGTACCACGGCTATCGGAAGCTCCTCGACAAGACCCGGAGGCTTCTTCCGAAGGATCACATGATCACCACCGAGGAGAACGCCGAGTGCTGGCTCGATCAGTTCGATGCGCTCCTGCTCGTGAACAGCCCGACCGGCGAGCATCCGCTGATCCCGCTCTGGCCGGCGGTCTACTCGGGGCGCGTGATCAACTTCGGCTTTCTGTACTATCCGGGGGACGATCTGAAGAAGGAACTGCCGTTCAACTACAAGACGGCCCGATGTTTCGTCTTCGGCTCGCAGTTAGGATGGATCCAGCCCGCGCTCATCATGGCCGACGAGAACCGGGAGGCCGCCGAATACCTGCGCACGCTTGCGCGCACCCGACGGTTCGCCCACCAGTTCGTGACCTACGGGCGGTTCCTCGGGATGATCACCGTGACCGGCGACAACCCACATGTGAAGGGTGATGGGAGCGGGTCGTTCAGCGGTACGTACAAGATCGACACTCCGTCGGTCATCGGCTCTGCGTGGCAGGCGGAGGACGGCAGTCTCGGAGTCCTGCTGGCGAACATCGGAGACAAGGACCGCGATGTGGAGGTGCACCTTCCGCTGATCCGCGCCGGGATCTCCGCATCGAAGGGTTTCACAATCGAGCGCTTCGGGCCGGAAGGGCTCGAATCCTCCGGCAAGGGCGACTCCGCCGAGCAGAAGGTCAAGGTGCCGGGCCGCAGTGCGGTCGTGTTGGTCGTGAAGCCTGATCGGGGCTGAGAGTCTGAAGGTGTCCAGCCGGTGGACGGCGTGACAAGACCGCCGGGAGAACGCCCGGTGAATGCCGGGAGAGTGCCCGGGAGGCCGCCCGGAGCTGAAACCTCCGGGCTAGCTCTGCAAACCTCCCTAAAGGGAGCTGAAAACCATATTAGCCCGAAGGGGTTTTCCGGTACGGCCTAGCCCGGAGGTTCCAGCTCCGGGCAGTCTCGCCGGGCCGTCCGTCCACCGGGCACTCTGGCCACGCCGTTCGTCTCGCCGCGCCATTGCCGGGCACTGGTCGGATCTCTCCGGGCGCTTAGGGACCGCCCACACGCTGCCCGCCGGTTTGAAATCCGCCTCCTTTCGGTAACCGAATTCCGCAGATTCGGCAGCGAGAGGAGGCTTTTTCATGGCCGTACACGAGAGAAGCGTCGAGGTAGATGCGCCCGTCCACGAGGTGTTCCTGATGTGGCGGAACTGGAGCAACTTTCCGAAGTTCATGTCTCACGTCAAGGACGTGAAGGACCTGGGCGGCGGCAAGTCGCACTGGAGCGCCAACATCGCCGGCATCGACGAGGAGTGGGACGCCGAGATCACCAAGATGGAGACAGACAAGGTGATCGGTTGGCGGTCGATCAGTGGCCTCGAAAACAGTGGCGAGGTGCGCTTCGACGAACTGGACGGTAACCGGACCCGCGTCACGGTTCACATCGAGTATAACCCACCGGCGAGTGTGCTTGGCGATGCGGCTGAGGCTTTGTACGTCGGCGGCGAGTTCGATGAAGACCTGGAAGAGGACCTCAGCCGCTTCAAGGAGCGCGTCGAGGCATAGCAGGACGGCAGGCTGCATCCATCCGACAATTCACGCATGCCATGCGGATCGGACGGCGGCAGTCTGCGTCTAGCTCATGCGAGCGACATAGCGCTCATTCCCGTCAGGATCGCCGTGGACAGCATCCAGGCAGAGATTCTACATGCAACGCTCGGAATGACACAGCGCGTGAATCCAACCTGACAGTGCATTGGTCGCGTGTTGTCGAACTCCCCCCGAAAACCCCGCAAGAACCCTAGCACGTATCTCTCCCGGATATGGCATAAGCTACATAGAAGACAATCGAGATCGCGCTTCACGATAAGGGCAAATCCGCCGAAAGACGGAGACGCAAAGCCATGGATCTAAGCCCCGCCAGGCCGGAGGTCGGGGTACGATAGCCAGGCTGCCGAAGTTAGCCACGTAGTACCGGAGCAAACTGTGCCGGAGAACGCGTTTAGCTGCGGTAGCCTGGTTTTTGCTTTTGGTCATCAGAAGACCAGCGTCCCAGTGCTGCAAAGTGGATACTGAGCCTCTCTGATACCGGTTCTACCCGGGGCACAAGGAGGCGGACATGTCGAACAAATGCAGTGACTACAGTATCAAAGGATGCCCGGCGAGTTACTATCTGACCTGCAGCGCGTTCGCGAAAGGCAAGAACTGCTGGGAAGTACCCAATGTTCCATGTTGCTCCAAGCGTTCTCTTGATCAGTGCCGGGACTGCGAAGTCTACCGGTTAGGGAATTCCCAGGAGGTGGGTGCTCAACAGTAAAGACGACAAGACTGCTCGATCAAAAATGCTTGGATGGCCTAAAGATAGCGGGCATTCGGCCCGACTCTATATGATAGCAGGCGGGTCTTGTGCCTGCTATCACTACAACACATGACACAACCGAGAGAAACGACAACTCGACGCACAGCCGCTGTCACGTTCACCATCTTTTGGTTGGTGATCCTGACAGTGTTCTCGTTCGGCTCCTATTTCGCCAACTCCCTGGCGGTCTATTCGCTGCTGGCACTGCTCGTCGGCGCCAAGTCGACCTGCCTGGTGCGCCGTGACGTCCCTCGCGCCGTATCCGGTGCGCTGGCATATGCCGGTGCGCTGAGCTTCGGCGCGGTGGGAGGGCTCATCGTCGGCGCGGCCGCGGGTATCGGTGTCGGCATCGGCAGTCCGTCGGCCAATCCGGTAGGACGAGTCCTGCGATCGAGCATCCAGGCCGCGCTCGGCGGATTGATAGCCGGTCTGGTACGACAGTACCTGCACAATAGCATCGAGCCTGGAGCCTATGCGTACACGGCAAGCACCTTCGGCCCCGCGCTCGTCTGTTTCGCCGCGCTCCTGCTCGGTGAGTTGTTCGCCGGTCACCAGAAGAACTGGGCCCTGGCCAACCGGCGCATGTACGGCAACCGCATCGCCATCGAGTTCGGAGTCGGCGCCGGAATAGCCATCGCCGCTCAGATACTCTACGACTTCACCGCATGGCAGCCGATCACGTTCCTGGTGCCGTTGGCCTATCTGGTGAAGGCATCGGTATCCGAGTTGATGGTGGACGACTATCTGCGCCTTACCAGCGGCTACAACAGCCTCGCCGATCTCTACCTGGCGACCATCGAGTCGCTCGTCTCCGCCATAGATGCCAAGGAGCGCTACAAGTGCTATCACACCAAGGGCGTCGAGCACATGGCTGTGGCGATTGCTCAGCAGATGAGGCTCTCCCCGAACGATGTCGAGGGCATCCGCACCGCCGCGCTGCTTCACGATATCGGACGACTGGGTGTCCCCGAGCACATTTTACTCAAGTCCGGCAAGCTCGACGAACAGGAGTTCGCCAAGATCAAAGCCCATTCGACGATCGGCGAGAAGATCCTCGACAATGTCAGCTTCCCGTGGCCCGTTGGCGCGATGATTCGAAGCCATCACGAGCGATGGGACGGCACAGGTTACCCGGACGGTCTCAAGGGCGAAGAGATCCCCCTCGGCGCGCGCATACTCGGCGTCGCCGATGTGTACGACGCGATGACCAACAAGCGGACCTATCGGACCGACAGCAGCCCGCAGCAGGCAATAGAGTACATAGTCAGCGGCTCCGGCAAACACTTTGACCCGGATGTGGTTGCCGCATTCACCGCCGCAATCGAGCGGTACGGCCTGCCGGACTGCGCCCGGACTCGGGGCCGCCACGAAACGGCCTACGACGGCGCCGGCCAAGCGAAGGACTCTCAGTCAGGTAGGCCCGAGAACACCATCGCCAGCGACATTTCGAGGGCCAGTGACGAGTTCCTTGCGATGTACGAGATAGCCCAGACCGCCAGCACTACCCTCAATCTGGACGAGGTCCTCTCGCTCGTGGCGGGCAAGATCCGGAACATGATCCCGTGCTCCACCTGCGTCATCTTCCTGCGCGATGAGGGCTCCGATGTGCTCCGGGCGAGGATTGCCGTCGGTGTCAACGACCGCTGCTTCGAGGATGCGACAACTACGATCGGCCGCGGACTGACCGGATTGGTTGCCCAGACGCGCGAGGGGCTGGTCGCTGCTTACGATGCTGATGATCTCAAGTTCAAGCGCCTGTACATGCAGTGGATCGACCTGCAATCGATCATGATCGCACCGATCTGCCATGGCGGAGAGGTCATCGGCACGATCAACCTTTACGATATGCGGCCGGATGTGTTCCGCGACGAGGACTCGAGGCTCCTGAACGCCGTCACTCCTCAGGTCGGCCAGGCGATTCGAAACGCGCTGCTCTTCGAGGAGACTCGCGAATCGGCGCTGACGGATGCGCTGACCGGGCTGCACAACGCCAGATACATGCTCATCCATCTCGAGCAGGAAATCAGTCGGGCAAGACGCTCCATGAGGCCGGTCTCGGTCCTGGGGCTCGATCTCGACAACTTCAAGCCGATCAACGATACGTTCGGACATCAGCAGGGTGATCAGGTCCTCCGCGAGCTGGGCCAGATCTTCATCTCCCAGGTCCGCGACTACGACGTCGTGTGCCGATACGCGGGTGATGAGTTCATCATCATCCTGCCGGACTCCGACAAGCAGGAGGCCATGGAGACCGCTCAGCGGATCAAGGATGCGGTTGACGCATATGATCCCGGGTTCCACCACGATCAGCCGGTCCGTGTGGGTGTGAGCGTGGGAGTCGCAACCTTCCCCGCGGACGGCACGGACGTCCGGTCGCTGATCTCCGAGGCGGATGCGGCCATGTATGCCGACAAGAGGGAACGCAAAGCCGGCCGCAAGGCGGCATAGACATACCTGAGACGCGATAGATGCAGACGTGAATTGGGAATAACCCGTGTGCCGACGAGAGCGATGAAGCATCTGAAGCTCGCTACGGAAAGCTACATAATCCTGGTGATATGCCTTTGCGACCTGGTCGCCACTATCTGGTTAGTGGCGACTCATCGCGCTATAGAGGGCAACCCGGTGATGGCCTTCTATCTCGATCGCGGATGGGATGTACTGATCGGGGCCAAGCTGCTGCTGGTCGTATTCCCGATCTTCATCGCCGAGTGGGGCAGGAGATATCGTCCCAGGTTCGTGCGACGGATGCTTCGTCTCACGATCGCCATGTACCTGGGCATCTACGCTCTCTCGTTTACCGACACGAGCATCATGGCATCCGCCAGGCGCATCACCGGCAGCGACACATCGAGCAGTTCAGCGGTGGCGGCATCCGTCAATACGCCTGCACAGCAGGCCCGCTGAAGACTACAAATCGCCCCAAAGCCGGCCTGGGGCAATAATAGAGGATTGACAAGTGCAACCGAACGCGATACAGTCTAGAAGACCCCTCAGCACCGGTCAAGCGAAACGTGGGTTTGAGGAGGGATTTTGGATGGTAGGTCAGACCTCCCTTGATTACGGTCTGGAGGCCCTCAAGGCCGGTCAGTTCAGCGATGCGGTGGCATATCTCGAACGCGCCTGTTCCGAATTTCCCAATGACTATCGGGGTTTCAACTACCTCGGCGTGGCCTATGCGCAACAGAAGCTGTACGATCGTGCCGTCGGTGCGTTCCAGACGGCCCTGAGCATCCGGCCGAACGTTCCGAACATCCACTACAACCTCGGGCTGGCATACCAGGCGGACGGTCTTGCCGACCTCGCTCGGGAGCAGTTCCGGACGGCACTCGACCTGGATCCGAACTACGCCAAGGCTCAGGAAGCCCTCGATCGCCTGAGCGAGGAGGACGAGTTGCTGAAGTCTCTGGCCGCTCAGTCCTGCGCGAGGCATCCGCACGAGCCCGCTGCCGGAGTCTGCTCGTTCTGCCATCTGCCCGTCTGCAAGGAATGCAGGGTAGTGGTGGCCGATCAAGTTTTCTGCACGACCTGTGCCGGGCGGTAAGATCAGGCATGGACTGCCGGCTCTCAAGGTGCGATACATGAATATCGGTTTCATAGGTCTGGGAAACATGGGCCGTCCGATGGCGCGCAATCTGCTGTCGGGCGGCTTTGCTGTAACGGTATACGGAAGGCGGAAGCTCGTCATCGATGAACTGGTTGCCGCCGGCGCATCGGCGGCGGAGTCTCCAAGAGAGGTCGCCGAGCGATCGGACGTCGTGATCACGATGCTGCCGGACTCGCCGGACGTGAAGTCGGTCGTGGTCGGCCCGGACGGCGTCCTGGAGGGATCACGCCCGGGCATGGTCGTGATCGACATGAGCACCATCTCACCGGCGGTCACTCGTGAGATCGCCGAGATCGCGGCGACCAGGGGCGTGAAGTATCTCGATGCGCCCGTGAGCGGCGGGGTGTCCGGGGCCGAGGCCGGGACGCTCTCGATCATGGTCGGCGGCGATGAGCAGGTCTACGAGAAGTGCCTCCCCGTCTTCAACGCTCTCGGCAAGAACATCAACTACATGGGCGGTACGGGGATGGGTCAGACCGCCAAGCTGTGCAACCAGGTGATATGCGTGCTCAACATCGAGGCTGTCTGCGAGGGATTGATGCTGGGCGCAAAGGCCGGGCTCGATCTGGAGAAGCTTCTCTCCGTAGTCACCGCCGGCGCGGCCGGATCGTGGATGCTCTCCAACCTGGGCCCGAAGATGGTCGAGCGGGACTTCGAGCCGGGGTTCAAGGTCGCCCTACAGCAAAAGGACATCAGGCTCGCACTGGCTGCCGCGGATGAACTCAAGGTGCCGCTGCCCGGAGTCAGTATCGTCAGCCAGCTCTTCCGATCCGTGGAAGCCGTCGGGATGGGGGAGAGGGGTACCCAGGCTCTCATCACCGCCCTGGAGAAGCTCGCCGAGCATGAGATCGGCGCCTGACGATCGGGCATATCTTCCTCCCAGGGCGAACGCATCTAGTCCATGCAGGAGGGAATTCGCAGTCGGAGACTGCTAATCCCGAACGTCGGGGTTACGGGCACGATCTATCCCCGAGAACCCCTCCTACGGGTGTCAAATCAGATGCGTTCTCCCTGATCTTTCTCCTTGAATCGATGACCAATCCGTGTTAGAATGCGTATGGACCGGTGAACGAGCCGGTCAGTTGACCAGGGGCAAACGGGGACACAGATTGGATCTATCGGTTCATTCCCTGGGCAGCGGGAGTTCGGGAAACTCCATGCTGATCCAGGCCGGAGGCACGCGGGTACTGCTCGATGCAGGCATTCCGCTCACCCAACTGAAGAAGCGATTGTCGAAGTTCAAGGTTGCGCCCGGCGATCTTGACGCGGTCCTGCTCACCCACGAACACGGCGATCACACCAGGAGCGCCTGCAGCCTCTCACGCATTTACGGCGTGCCACTGGTAGCCAACGCCGCCACCCTCGAAGCGCTCCCCGACCGGCACGTCGTGCGCGAGTATACCACCATGGATACCGGCAGCACGCTCGCGATCGGCAACATCATCGTCGAGTCGTTCCCGGTCTCTCACGATGCCGTCGAACCGGTCGGCTACAACATCCACCACGCGAACGGCAAGATCTCTTACGTGACGGACACCGGTATCGTGGACGAGGAGGTCCTGAGCAGGATTGCGGGGGCCAACCTGGCGATTATCGAGGCCAACTACGATTACCAGCGGCTTGTGACCGGCCCGTATCCGGTGTTCCTGAAGGCTCGCATACTCGGCGACCAGGGCCACCTCTCGAACGAGGCGGCCGCCGACCTGATCCTTTCGCACGCATCGACCGGCCAGGCGACCACGTTCTGGCTCGCACACCTCAGCAGCACCAACAACACTCCCCGAATGGCGAGACGGTACGTCCAGCGCAGGTTGTCGGAGGAGAAGTACACCAACGCGGTTGTTGACGTTGCCCTGAGGGATGTCGCCAGCCTCACCTGGCGCCCGCGGACTCACGCGGTGCAGATGAAGCTCTTCTAGCGAAGCACGAGATCCGAAACACCGCCGATCCGCTTCGTGCTTCGAATCTCGAATCCGCCCCACAAGAGGGGGTACCGGAGTGGGGATTCAACTGCTCCGGTACCCAGGTAGAGTGTAGTATGACAGGCCGAGACCTCTACGGCCTGAAGTTCGGCTTTTCCGTGAGAATCCTTACGCTTCCGTCGGCGAACCCGTAGACCACCCCGCCCGGATGCCTCAGTGATCTGATCACATCCTTCTCGGTGCCGTAGCCCCGGTTGCTGTCACCCTCGAAGATCAGGACCGTCTGCGAGGGCTTCTTGATCATGCTGAGCTTCATCCCGCTTAGGTACTCGTTCATGCTGTAGGAATATTGATATCTCCCGCCGGGCATGCGGTTTTCCAGGTAGTCATTGCGGACCGGTATCAGGTCGATCCAGTTCTCAACATCAGGAAGCACTCCGCCGTTCTGCTTGGCGTACTCCAGTATCGCGTCTACCATCGACTTGGTGTACTGCATGCAGATGTCCTGCTCCCTGGATTCTCGAGCCGGAGTGCTCCAGTAGACTATCGGCGGGCTGGGCAGAGCATCCTCTTTGATGACCTGCACGTCCGGGATGATCAGGAAGTTCGGCATTCCCGGCTTCGGGATCGTGATGTAGAACCTTCCCGAGGTGGATAGCTGCGTGAGCGCATCCGCCACTTCAACATTTCTGAGTTCGATCGTGACCTTGGGACGGGAGACCTTCTTCAGCGCCTTCCTGACGTTCGCCTCATCGGCAGGGGGCTGAATGGCCAGATAGTCGTCGAGGCTCATCACCACATAGCTGGCTCCCTTGATCTGCTTGATCAGGTTCGCCACCGCATCGATCGGGTCCGCGTTCTTCAGTGAGACGGAGACCTTGCCCATGTTGACGACGACACCCTCGGCCCTCGGATTGAGGATCGTCACGTGGGTGACCACTTGTGGCCTGCCGAACGGGATGTCCACCGTACCGGGTGTCGGCATGTCGAACGGGAATTCCGGGCTTCCCTCGGCTTTCTCTGGTGGAGATGACTCTTCATTGGTCTCCGACTGCTTCGGTTCTTCTGCCGGCGTGCGGCTCTCCGGCACGTAGACCAAGCTGGTCGTCGAGGTCAGCGTGTCGAGGAGATCCCGGATTCGCATCTCGCTGACGTGTATCGTGATCTTCAGGTCCGAAGGCACGCCGTCACCCACGATGAACTCGATGCCGGTCTGCTCCTGGAGAGTCTTGGCGATATCCGCTATCCTCGCGTCCTTCACATCGAGGCTGACTCGCTTGTCCGGCCACTTCAGCCATATCGGTGCTCCGAAGAACGTGTCGCCTATGCGGAAGAGGTCCATCCTTCCGGGCATGAAGAAGCGGAAGTGCTCCATGACCTGCCTAAGGCTCTCATCCAAGGTTCCCGGGGGTGTGAGCCGGTAGCTTCCTCGGGTGGACTTCGCGTCTTCCTTGGGCTTCTGGGCAAATGCAAGCGAGGAGACTGCCAGCAGCAGCGCGATCAAGATGATGAACGGTCTACGCATTTCCTGTACTTCCTCCTGCATGAGGGCTGTATGCCGCACGGTCTACCTCGAGCGGAGCATCGAGCAAGTGCGTCCTGTCCGGAGCCGGCGCGATGTCTTCCGCATCATCTTCCAACGCCGTACCCTCTATGGTGACCGAGGTGATGTTCCCGCCCTCATCGAACTCACGCACCACCGTGAGCTGGGTGGGCGCTCTCTCCCCTCCGGAATCGACGTGTGTCACGAAGATCTCCGGCTCCTTGGGCCGGACGGCGATGAACATGACTCGCTCGGAATCCGTCTCCGGCTCAATAACCCTGGTCTCAGGGACCTCGGGAGCGGCCTCAGGCCGGACCACTCGCTTCCGCGTGGGTGTTACCTTGACAGGGCGCTGAGCCGCCTTGCGGATGACTGCCTTGACCGAAGTCTGTCTCGTGCCTTCGACGCCAGTGGCGATCCGAACAGTCTGGTCTTCCTTCGCAACCTGTCTCTGCGGCGGCATCGTCGGTTTCGGAGCCACGTGCTTGTCCGCCGGAGTCTCGATGCTGTCGGCGGGCTTGACGGCCGTCACCTGCTTGCGGTCGACCGAGCCATATCGGAGCCAGCCCGTGACGATCAGTGCGATGATCGCCGCCGCGGAGAATCCCATCGCCAGCCTCGGGACCAGTATCGGCCGCGTGAGAGCCTTCTCTCTCGCCAGCTTGTCCCTGACTGCTCCGACGAGCGCGGGTGCGGGCTCCTCGCCGCCGAGCAGGTTCAGGGCCGATGATGCCCTTCGCACGAGTTCCAGTTCGCTCCGGCACTCTGCGCAGTCTGTCAGGTGGTCTCCTATGCGCTGAGCCTCAGCAGGCGAAAGGTCTGCCGAGATATAGTCCATCAGCTTATCCCGGACCCTCGAGCATTTCATTGCTTTCCCCCAAATTCAGCTTCATAGAGCTTCTTGAATATGTTCCTCGCCCGGTGCAGGTAGCATTTCACTTTGTCCGGCGACCAGGCCAGGATTTCCGCTATCTCTTCGTAGGATAGCTCGCGGTAATACTTCAGTACGAGCACGGCGCGGTAGTGCGGGGCCAGCTTCTGCAGCAGGTAGCTGATCTCGCGCCGCTTCTCGGCGTCTTCGAAATCCGGGGAGGGATCGCTGATCTCCATCTCGATCGGCAGTTCCTCACGCCGGCCTCTTCGCCAGCTTATGCACTGGTTCACGGCTATGCGGTAGATCCACGTGGAGACTTTCGACTGCATCCGGAAGCGGGGGAGCGACTTGTAGACGGCGACGAACACGTTCTGAGCAGTGTCCTCGGCATCCGACGGATTGGCCAGCATCTGGAGGCAGACGTTGTACACATACGTCTGGTAGCGCATGACGAGTTCGTCGAACGCGCGCTCTTCGCCCGCCAGGAACCTGCGGACGAGGATCGTTCCCTCGTCCTCCACTGCCGTCTCCATCACTGCCGGCTGTCCGGATTCGCTCATCATCATGGTTGCATTGAAAGTCTGCATATCCGACCTTTAGTCGCATGCAGTGGCGCAAATGTGAACAAAGAGTCAGTGAACAGTGAACGGTGAACAGTAAGCCGCACGAGCGATCCTACGGCGGTGAATGACGCCGCTGGTATCGACCCGAAACGGACGGAACGGGACAGCGTCCGTTCCCTGCATCATGCATCGATGGTGACTGCTCCCTGTACGCCGGACGGGTGGTTACTGGTCCTCCAGCAGCGCCTCCCACAGGGCGTACAGTTCCTCGATCCGGGAGGCGACCTCACGGTACTCCGCCTGAGTCGCAGCCGCGACCGCGCCGTCGATGTAGGTCTCCTGCCGGCCGAGCAGATCGGTCAACTCGGCGAGTCGCGCCTCCGCCGCCTCGATCTCGCGCTCGTAGTCCGCCGCCGTCGGTCCCTTCGGTCCGCTCGGGGCCACCGCCTTCGGTTTCGGCTTCCGCTTGACCGGGCGGATGCGTGCCCTCTGCGACCTCGCCCGCTCGACGAAGAAATCGTAGTTGCCCTCGAAGACTTTCGAAGACCCGTTAGCTATTTCGACGATCCGGGTTGCCACTGAGTTCAGTAGATATCGGTCGTGAGAGGTGAGTATGACCGTGCCGTTGAAGTCCTTCAACGCCTGATCGAGCGCCTGCCTGGAGTCTATGTCGAGGTGGTTGGTCGGCTCGTCGAGCAGCAGGAGGTTCGGCTTCTGGAGCATCAGCTTGGCGAGCACGAGCCTGTTCCGCTCCCCGCCGCTCAGCTTGGACACGGACTTGAACACGTCGTCGCCCTTGAAGAGGAACCTCGCCAGGAGGTTTCTCGCCTCGCCGGGAGTCATGTCGGCGGATTCGAGCAGCTCCTCCAGCACCGTGTTCTCCGGATCGAGCCCGGCCAGGTCCTGGGCGAAGTAGCCGATCTCGACGCCGTATCCGATGCTCATCGTGCCGACCGACGGCTCCTCGTCGCCGACGATCATGCGGAGCAGGGTGGTCTTGCCGGCGCCGTTCGGCCCGACGAGGCCGATCCGATCGCCGTTCTCGACCAGCAGGTTCAGCCCGGTGAAAAGCGGCTTTCCGTCGAATCCCTTGCCGACCTCCTGCAGATCGAGCACGATGTGCCCGCTGGTGCTGCCGGCGTCGAGCTTGACCCTGATCTTGTCGGACTCGAGCTTGGGCTTGCGGATCCGGGTCATCTTCTCGAGCCGCTTCTCCCGGCTCTTGGCCTCGCGGTGGCGCTGCCCTGCGTGGTAGCGAGCGATGAAGTCCTCCAGCCTAGCGATTTCGGCCTGCTGACGCTCATAGTTCTCGGCCTGCTGGCGGAGAAGCTCTTCCTTCTGCCGCGCGTACGCCGTGTAGTTGCCCGCATAGCTCCTGGTGAATCCTTCGTGGAGATCGACGACTTTGCTGACGACGCGGTCGAGGAAATACCTGTCATGCGAGACGACGAGCACGGCGCCGGAGAATCCCTGCAGGAACTCCTCCAGCCACTCGCAAGCCTCGATGTCGAGGTGGTTCGTCGGCTCGTCGAGGAGCAGCACGTCGGGCTTTTGGAGGAGCAGCTTCGAGAGCGCGGCGCGAGTCTTCTGTCCGCCGCTCAGCACGCTCACCGGCTTCTCCCAGTGCTCGGGGCCGAGCCCGAGTCCGCTCAGCGTGGACTTCACCTCCGCCTCGAACGCATATCCGCCGAGCCGGTCGAACTCGTGCTGGACCTCGCCATACTCGGCGAGCAGCGCCTCCATCTCGTCGTCGCCGGCCGCGCCCATGGCGGCTTCCAGGCGTCGAAGCTCGCGTTCCAGGTGCTTGATCTCGGTGGTGGCGTTCGATACCTCATCGACGAGGTTGCCGCTGCCGGTGAGTTCGGAGTCCTGGGGCATGAACCCGATGCTCGTGCCGGGGAGAACCTGCACGGAGCCGCTGTCGGGCTCTTCCTGGCCGACGATCATGCGGAGGATGGTGGTCTTGCCGGAGCCGTTCGGGCCGACGAGCGCGACCTTCTCCGACGCGCCGATGGTGAAGGTTACCTCATCGAGCACGTCGAATCCGCCGAACGACTTGCGCACCGAGTTGAGCGAGATCAGAGCCATGCAAACACCGGAGCCATGGAGTCATGGAGCAATGGAGTGGTGGAGTGATGGGTTCCCAATACTCCATTACTCCACCACTCCATCACCCCAAAAACAAGGCCGTGGGCACATTCTCTGCCCACGGCCCGATCTGACGCTATCGTATCACAGACCCCGCCCGGTGTCAACGAGTCAGGTGCCAGACCGAGCGCAGGCCGCCCCCCCACGTCTGTAGGAGGGATTCTGCGATCCCCTAGGATCGCTAATCCCGACGTCGGGTCTAGTCGCGGTCGGAGTTAGCGGACACAAACCGTCCGCAAGACTCCTCCTACGTTATGTTCGGGGCTACCGGGCACTAACCCCCCGGAAGACTCCGCCTGCGCTGTGGTATGCCGGATGCGTCGACGCGTCGCCCGCCTACTTCGGTTTCGCCGGATCGCTCACCGGCAGCACGATCGTCTTCTTCGCCGCCAACGACGACTTGCTCGCCCTCACGATCTGCCTGTCCGGGCTGTCGGATGTGCTGCGCACCAGGTAGTCCACGCTGTAGTCGGTCCACCTGCCCTTGCGCTCGACGGCGGCCTTGAACGGGAATCCCGCACCCGGCATGAGGCAGCCGATGTCGGCGACCACCACGTCGATCACCTTGTGATCCTTGTCGTACAGAGTGATCCCGACTCTGACGTTGTACTGCGCATCGTCGCTCGTGTTGCTGATCCGGCCGACAATCGCGGGCTGCTTGTCCGTGTACTCGTGACTGATCTCGAACGTACCGCCGGGCACGTTGATCTCCTGCAGCCGCTCGTCAGGATCGATCGGCGGGAAGATGAAGATGTTCAGAATCCTGCCGGTCTCCTCGCTGACCGCGAAGTTGAGCCCCTGGGACCAGTACCAGCATTCCGCCACGCCGGGCTGATCGGTCGTGATCTCCTCCGGCTCGCCGCGCTTCGAGACCATGTTCGAGCGCTGATCGCCGATCTTGATCCCGTCGTTCGTGGTGAGGGTGGGGGACTCCGTGAGCAGATGCTCCAGCCGGTCGCCGTACGGCGTCATTCCGGCATAGATCGCCCCCTGACGCTGATAGATCAGGATCGCCTGATCCGTGCCGGGACCGTTCCTCCTCCGAGCCTGGATCAACTCGGGGTTGCCCAGTGCCTTCATCACCGTCGCCAGGCTGTCATTGGTATGCAGCCCGCCCAGAGCGGTCTCGGCGGTGCAGTATATCGGCAGGCAAAGCAAGACAAGGATGGATATCAGCATTGTGCGCATAGTTCCGTACCTCCTGCTACGGTTCTTCCCCCGCAGGAGGCATCGTATAATCGTGCTCCATCGGCGCGGGGAAGGATAAACGCCCGCCCGCGGGTAACGTTGAGGTCGATTCAGCATCAGCGATGTGGCTCCCGCGCCGGATTCCGCGGTGTAGGGAACGTGCCGCCTCGCAGGGATACACTACTGCAGGGAACAGGCGCTGTCCCGTTCCGTCGTGGCAGGTCCAGTGCCGCCCAGTCCTGAGTAGCGAAGCGTATCGAAGGACGGCCGGGACTAGCCGGAGGTTTGGTGGAGCCAGGCCGCGCTTCGATACGATGCTGCGCATCACTCAGGGCTGACGGGGTGGGTTCCCGGGACAGAAAACCCGCTAGTCCTGAGTAGCGAAGCGTATCGAAGGACGGTCGCGGCTAGCCAAAGGTCTGGTGGAGCTAGACCGCCCTTCGATATATCCTGAACTCCTCGCACCCCGTGGCCTCGGAGTTCAGGATTACTCAGGGCTGATGGTGCTGGTTCCGGTGCGGACGAACGCCATGTCGGGCGCTCCCTACGAGGCATGCCTGGGGACGCTGCATCGATACGAATGATCATGCTGGGAGGTTTCGGGTGGAAAGCAAGAAGGATTCAGGCATATCGAGACGCCGCTTCCTGAGCGGCTCGCTGTCGGGCATCGCCGCCGCCGGTCTGCCGATCGTGATGTCGAAGGCCGCGGAGGCGTCCGCCGACGACTACTTCGGCAAGCCCAAGACGGCTCCGAGCACGCGCAAGATCGGCGCGAACGACACGATCCAGTTCGGCCTCATCGGTCCGGGCGGCAAGAAGGGCGGCTACCGGATGGGCTTGGCAAACGCCCGGTCGATCGCCGGCATCGAGGGCTGCAAGATCGTGGCCGTGTGCGACGTTGACGCGACGCACCTCGCCGACGCCGTGAAGGAGTTCGGCCCCGATTGCAAGGGTTACAAGGATTTCCGCGAGGTTCTCAGCCGCAAGGACATCGACGCTGTTATCATCGGCACTCCGGACCACTGGCACACGATCATGTGCATCGAGGCGATGAAGGCCGGCAAGGATGTCTACTGCGAGAAGCCGCTCACCTTGACCATCGGCGAGGGCAAGAAGCTCGTCAAAGTCTGGAGGGACACGAAGCGTGTCTTCCAGACCGGCAGCCAGCAGCGCTCCGAGGGCAACTTCCTGAAGGCGTGCGAACTGGTCCGCAACGGACGGATCGGCAGGATCAAGAAGGTCGAGACCCACCTCCCGACCGGACCGACCGGCGGCCCGTTCGAGACGAAGCCGGTCCCGGCCGACCTCGACTGGGATATGTGGCTCGGCCCGGCGTTCTACACCGACTACATCCCCGAGCGCACCCACGGCAGCTTCCGCTGGTGGCTCGAATACTCCGGCGGCATGATGACCGACTGGGGCGCGCACCACAACGACATCGCCCAGTGGGGGCTCGGCATGGACCGCTCCGGCCCCGTGAGCGTCGAGGCGGTCGGCACCGCCCCGGACCCCTGCTGCCGGTCGTACAACACCTATCCGACATTCCGGGTCAACTACACCTACGCCGACGGCACTCCGCTGATCGCCACCAACGAGGGCGAGAACGGCATCTTGTTCGAGGGTGAGGAGGGCTGGATCTTCGTCGCCCGAGGAGTGCTCCGCGCGAGCGACCAGCGCATCCTCGACGATCCGCTTCCCACCGACGCGATCAGGCTCTACCGGTCGGACAACCACCGCAGGAACTTCGTCGAGTGCATCCGCAGCCGGAAGCAGCCGATCTGCGACGCGGAGATCGGCCATCGGTCGGTGAGCGTCTGCCACCTCGGCAACATCTCGCTCCGACTGAACGGACGCCGCCTGCAGTGGGACCCGCAGAAGGAAGTCTTCGTGAACGACGACGAGGCGAACCTCTTCATCAACCGCCCGATGCGCAAGCCCTGGAAGATCTGACGAGTGGGGGAGTGTAGAGTGTAGAGTCTTACTCTTACTCCTAATCCCAATCGTACTCGGACATGCGCTCCCCAACGGCGCATGGCAGGGACAATGAACGCAAGGGCCGCCCTCAGTGGCGGCCCTTCTCATGTCTGGAGATCGCTCGGTTGCGAGTCACGCTGCGATGGAGTCAGGCGGGTCACATTGTGACTGCTCCCTTTCTTTGGCGGCGGGCTAGAGTCTGAGCGGTCCTCTCCATGTCAGTGGCGTATTGTCGACTATGGCCGCGAACTCCCTTGTCACTCCAGGCTCGGTTGGATTACTCGCCAGGCGGTAGTCCCAGGCTGTGAGGCTGACAGCATACAATCCGTCGTGCCACTGTGATCCTCCCTCGATTTTGTGGACACCCAACTCATGCAGCTAAAGGCTGCGCCCACTGCCTCTCGAAGTCGGCCGGACTCATGTAGCCCAGACTCGAGTGAAGCCTCTTCCTGTTGTAGAAC
>Ga0116193_1000165_pt1 | contig 64767 bp, 57 predicted proteins | sample AD_UKC115_MetaG_FD_89892 | JGI IMG/M metagenome (GOLD analysis project Ga0116193, IMG submission 89892) | Active sludge microbial communities of municipal wastewater-treating anaerobic digesters from Hong Kong - AD_UKC115_MetaG | ecosystem: Engineered > Bioreactor > Anaerobic > Digestate...
CTAAAGCCGGGCCTGCGGGCACTACAAGGAGGCCTCCCTTTTGATTCAGGATATGGACCACCATCTGCTCTGAGCCATTAAAAAAATGAATACCCAGAATTTGAATCCTATTTTGATTTTTCATATTGAAACAAAAATGCACTTATTTTTTTAAAAAATGAAGATTTTTATAAAAGTTTAATGATCTGCTGTTCAATATCACTTTTTTCCTGTGATTGCTTTACTCTTTCTGCATCAAATGTACCTCGTATAGAAGTAAACCACGATTCCTGAACAGGAATTTGGGTGAAATTTACCAGTCTTTTGATCTCATCCATATCATTCATGATATTTTCAAGAGAAAAGAAGGCGATTTGATTTTGATAAGCAGTTTGATAAGCTGCTTTATATTCTTCCGATTTTTTAAATACTTCACAATGGTATGCCAGTAAGCCTTTCTCTTTTACGATTGTCTCAAAATCTTTCAATTTAGGCCCAAAGGGCAATAAATTTTTTTTCCGCAGAGAGAACATGTGCAGGGTATAGCGCATAAAATCAGGCCAATCGCCTGTAGAAAGCTGGTTATACAATTTGAAATTGCTGATGGCTCCATCCAAATCTTTAGAGCCGGTGTACACAAAATACTTTTTAAGGATAATGGAAAGTTTAAAAGAATCCTGTGTTAAAGATCTTTTATAATTGGAATGAATACATAGTACAGGGTCCCGCTGAATAAATACGATCCTGGCTTCCGGGAAGGCGGCATGTACAAGTGCCGGATGTAATGAATTATTGGGGGATTTTTCTATTAAGATTTTTTCACCGGCACGTTTAAATAATTTGGTGCGGATATTTTCAATAATCTTCGGTGAGGCATCAAATTCTTCATCATTGAAATATTTAAAATTGCCGGATTTCCATAAAGCATGGGGTTCAACCTCCATGTGCACACCGGGAAGGCTTCCCAGAATATGGCTGATAAGTGTTGTTCCCGAACGGGCCATGCCTATGATGAGAATGGGTGTCACAATACTTATTTTACGAGGGCTAATTTATCTCTATTTTTGTGGTGTTTCATCCATTCTACAGTTTCTTTTACACCTGTTTCCAGGTCATAGGGCAACGCACCACAGATATTTTGCAATTCACTTGTATCATATACCATATCGGTGATCAGGTTATTCAGCCTGAAAGTAGTGATGGGAACACGATTCCAACCAAACTTTTGAAATATATCACCAAAGAAGGCCGCACCTCTTAAAACAAAGACCGGATAAGTGGGAATTTTTTTCGAGTTTAATTCATTTCGAATATAAGTGGACCATTCTTTTAAAGTTAATGGAGGATAATCACATAAATAGAATGATTTTTTATCAATCATTTCTTTTGGAGCATGCATTAATTTATCCAATTGATAAATGGAATTTTTTACAAAGCCAAATGATTTTCGGGGATTATAATTTCCCGGATTGAAGTATAGATTTTTTTCAATGGTTTTAAAAAAGATGATATACGGCGAATCGAACCATGGCCCCCATATTGATGTAGGCCTGAAAATCAACCACTCTTTATTAATAACACTTTCCTTGACAATTTTTTCACCCATCACTTTGCTTTCACCATACAAATTTGGCGGGCAATAGTCATCATAATTTTTAGGTAAATAATCTATTCTGCAAACCAATCTGGAAGAAGCAAATAAGACCCGACGAATGGAGGCTACTTCATTGACCACTTTAATGGTATTTTTTACGCCTTCAATATTTGACTTATAGCCATTGATCAAATCCCTGGATTCCAATAAATCGGTGCGGGCAGCAAGATGCAGAAAAAAATCAGGTTGAAATTCGTTGGTTATTTGAAAATATTTTTCATAATCATTGATATCCCCTTCCACCCAATTTTTTTCAAATTGCAGATTTTGCGGTGAACGGAAATCATAGTTTAAAACTTCGAATCCTTTATTGCAGAAATATTCTACAGCATTTGTACCAATAAGTCCCGATCCTCCGGTAATCAATATTTTCGGCATTGAATGAAATGATTTTTTAATGTATGAACCGGTTAATTATTATAACCTAATTGTATTAATTCGTTTTTAAAGAGATCATTCAGTTTCGCAATCGTTTCAGGCTTCAGTTTATTTTTATGATCTCCCGGGGTGATATTCCTGACAAAAGATTTCTTGTTTTCTTTTTCTACTCTAAACTTTGTGGCCTCCACAAGTTCATCAATTTTTTTATCCTTGTCTTTGAGTTCTAAATAAGCGACTAATTTTTGTAACCAGGATTTAAAATCTGCAACCATGTCTTCATATTTCAGGAATAATACATTTTCCTTATGTAATAATTTGTCGCAATAGCCTTTATATCTTTCATGAAGGTCATCTGCAAATTCTAAAACATATTGGTCAATAGTATAATCAGCATATTTTTTGCGTTTCTCAATCATGTCATTCGCGGTAAGTGGATGATTGAAAAGGGTAGAGAAATAATTGGAAGTAAGTACATCTCTCGGATCGCGTAATACAAGGAGAACTTTAAATTTTTCTAAGTTTGGAAATGGATAAGGCGACATGAAGGAGCCATAGAAAAATCCTTTTTCTTTAAAAACTTTCTTCATGAAAACAGGGTTGTTGAAATACTTTTCCCGCTTTTCGGGTGAAAGATAGGCGGTCAAACGGATATGAGAGGCGTTGTCTTTACCTATCAGGGATGCCACAGTTTTTTTGATGAAAGTGGATGCACTCTTATTGACCGTAAAAAAAATGACACTTTGTTGATTTGATTTCGAGTCTCTTTTTAAACCATTCATTAAAAGGAACTCATCACTAAAGTAAACCGGCCTGAGCGCTGATAAGCAGGCCGTGTAAATTCTTTTGCCAATGGATCCATCCTTAGTGGCATATTTTTCAAATTTTTTTTGTGTTTTTAAAATAAACTTTTTCAAGACTTTTTATTTAAAATTTCATATTGGAAAGGCGGCAAAACTAATTTATATTTCTATTCATACCAATGTTTTAAATTCCTTCCTGTAAGGTGTTCCAACTTTTGTATATCCGGTTTAAAAATATCTATCAATCTTTTTCTTTCTGCATCTTCAAGTACCCATTTCTTTTTCACCTGGCTTTTCTTTTGTTTAAAAACATTCTTTAAGTTATCCGGCATGAGATGGGCGATCCGGCGAGCGGGCTTTACACCAATTATTTTAATTAACGAACGATAGGCTTTACGATCATAATAAAAATTTTTTTCATCTTTATCCGGCACTACAAACTGTTCATCAACCTGGAGAAACCGGAAAAGATCCTTGAGTGTTTCATCTACATGCGAAACCAGATCATCCATGAATATATATTTCACCTGGTTTTGAGAAAACTTTGATAAATAATCTTCAAGGATGGATCCGTTCATACCTGCCTGCAAATAGGAGCGAACCCATTTTTCACCCTGGTGTAAATGATTTACCCTGTCAAACCAAACCTGTGCGCCTTTTTCTCCATCAAATGAAATGGTTTCCATTTGTTTTAAGTTGAAATCAATGCAAGTCTTGAAATCATCTATTTCCACCCCGGCATCCCAAAGCATCAGCCAGTCAGAAAAAGCTCTTTCAACAGGGTTTCTAAAACACAAAATGATTTTTACATCCGGTAAATCTTTTTTTATTCTATCGGAGGCGAAAGGAAGAAAAGCATACTCGGGTGTCGCTTCCCCGATTTTCTGACCCGGGGCAGCATTTTTAAAATGGGATGAATAAAAATCGAAACCTTTATGATAGTGACGGTTAAAAAAATTGATCTCTTTTTCCGGAGACATGAAAATTTCCGGATGCTGATTCAAATAAAAATGCAGGGATGTGGAAGCACATTTGGGAGGGCCTGCCACTAAAAAATCTGGGAGCATAAAAAAGTTGTCAAATTATTTTAAGAATGGATAATGATTAGTCATCAATGGAATTACTTTTTGTATGACCCCAGTAAAATTTTTTCGCGATGCCAAAACCAAAGAATAAAAACCTTGACCATAAGCTTGGCCCTTTGACATTCCACTCCGGCGGAAATTCATATCCCCACTTTTTCATAAAGGGGCCAAAAACAAAAACGGCATGTTTTCTTATTTCGGGAGTGTAATAATCAATAAAATTTTTCTTGTCGGCTGTTTTATTTCTTAATGGTATATCCTTGGATTTTTCAATATTTAATTTTTGCAAAACCTCGTCAAAACCCTGTTGCATATTTTCAAACCGGATTAAATAATCAAATTTCTTATGTGCCACATTCGTCCAGTTGTCATAAGGAATCTTGTGAAACCTTTTTAAATATTCTTCGAAAGTCAGGTCTTTTATTTTGTGATAAAGACGCAGGTTTTTTTTGGTGATCGGACCGCCGTTTTCCCTGTAATATTTAGGATCCGTAAACTGGCCCTGATGATTGGTGACAAATTTCATATAAAAGCTGGCAATGGTATCCATAGGATTTCGGATACTTGAAAAAACAAAATACTTTTTCTGTTCATCTGTAGCTATATCCAGGAATTCATGGTAACGAGAATGCTTGTTAATGATCTTTTTGCCATCATAAAAATTACATAACTCATAACTGATAGCCGTAGATCCTGTAAAAAACATTTCTATAAATAGATATTTGTGTTTATCCGATAAAACCATTTTTTTTAATTTAATTTTTCAAAGACTTTTTCAAACTTTTGGGCGGTTGTAAGCCATTTAAATTGTTTTGCATTTTCAATCCCTTTTTGAATCAATTCATCACGCAAGTTTTTGTTGTTGCAAAGTTCTGCCATTTGTTTTGAAATACCTTCCACATCATCCGGCTCAACCAGGATACCGCCCTGATTAACCACTTCCGGTAAACTCATTTTATTGGAAGAAATAACGGGTACTTTACAAGCCATTGCTTCCAATACCGGCAAACCAAAAAACTCCATGCCCGATAAAAACACAAACATGGATGCATTTTTATATAACCCGGGTATATCTTCATTCTTCACCCAGCCTGTGAAAATAACATCCTCTGACACATTCAATGTGCGCGCAATTTCTTTTAATTGATTCATGAGTTTGCCACCGGAAGGGTCATTGCCGGCTATGACTAACTTCAAAGAGTTTTTATTATTTTTTTTGAATATGGCAAATGCTTCGATGAGCCGATCCATGTTTTTATGTGGAAATAAAGTGCTGATAGAAAAGATATATGGAAAATCATACATTGAAGGAGATTGTATCGAATCGTAATTAAACGTCTCCAGATTCACCCCTTCATGAATTATTTCAATTTTATCTTTATATGGCCCAAGGAAATCAACCATATAATTTGAAATGGCAATGGTTTTATCAGCCGCTTTGATAGATTTTTCAAGTAAAAGATCATAATATACCAGATGCATTAAACTGATATGCTTGTATTTTTTGGGTAATGTTTTTCGTAAAGCTTTTATGCCCACATGTTTTTGAATAATGATCACCTGTGGCAATTTGCAATTGAAAGTGGCTATATTGCAGATATTGAGCAAAAGCCCATCCTTTTGATTTTGTATGAGTTTATTTAATTTAAATTGCTCAAAATAAATTCTTTTAATCGGGCTTGAATTATCCACATTCACTTCTAAGAAAGAGAATTTTTCATTTGCTACGAAATCCTTAAATAAGGCTTTATTATTGGCACAGCAAATCAGGCGATAATGAAATGCAGGATTGTTGCTTTCAGAAAATGCAAGTAAAAGTTCATGAAGAAAAGTGCGAATTCCGCTGCTTTTCTCATTGACAGGTAACGTGTTTACAAATATGGTCATCAAGGAGAAGCTTTAATTAAAAGGTGCGAAATTATTCTTTTAAATAGAAATATCCTTGATCATTGAAAATCTTTCCAATAATCTCTTAAATTCAGTTGGGTAATATGTTCTAATTCTGTAATATCTTTTTTGAAAATATCCCGAAGATGTTCCCTGGTTTCTTTTTTCATGAGTGCCTTTTCCCCCGTTTTTTGCTTTGAATTCAAACCTTTTAAAAATTGCTTTAATTTAGTACGGTGCCTGGCAGAAATTAATTTTTTGGCAAAAGAAACTTTTCCCGGAGCCAATAGTTTAGCAATATTCTTGGATCTTGTCAGTTTCCCCTCATTATATTGGATGTTTGTATTGAACTCAAAAGAGGGCAGGTTTATCAGATGCGTTATTTCATTGAGGTTTTTATTTAAATCCCGGATCATTTTCTCAAACAGGAAAAAATGAACCTGTTGTCTCGGAAAAATTTCCAGCACTTTTTTTATATGTTGTAAATAATCACTTCTTCCGATATAGTCACAGGCCAGTTCAAAAGGTTTCTCACCATGAAAACGGGACAGGTCATTTACAAAAATTGCATCTTCAAAACTTTTATAAGGTTCAATCCCTTCTTTTTCGCAAAACAAAAAAGCAGAGAAGGCTCTTTCTATGGGGTTACGCAGTACAATAATGATTTGCGTATTTGGGTTATCCTCTTTTAGTTTTTGTAATAGTTCCGGCTTGTATAATAGTCCGACACTTTTGGCAATGAAAAGACAATTGGGATCATTTTTACGATGATCGGAAATAGAATTTTCAAAATAATAATCAAAACCATTTTTATAATGATCCCTGTTGAACAATGTAAATTCTAAAGTAAAGTGTGTATAAATCTGTGGATGCTGAGCCAGGTAGTTATTCAGGGAAGTCGTTCCCGCCTTCTGAGCGCCAATAATCATCAGGGCTATCTTGTCTTTCATACAAACTAAATAGAATTTAACTATGGTTTTTAATTAAATATAAGTTATTTGTCAAAATGCATTCGTATAAACGATACAATGTTATTTATTCGTCAACATCCAAACTACGCCAGCGTATAATGCTACCAAGAATTGCAGCATTAGTCCAAAACCAACCAAAAGCAATTGCTACAGTACTGGAAAATGCAAAATTTATTAAATAAGTAATGATAAACATGGTAACATAAATGATCCCGTATGTTTTTAAATCAATCGGCATATTTTTCAATTTCTTTAATGGCATAACGATAAGATACAAACAGAAGAAATTCATTAAAATAAATCCAACGATTCCAACATTTGATAAGAGAAAAGTAAAATATGAGTTTGTCCGATTATGTCCATAACCAACACCAAAAATGGGGCTTTTTAGGAAAACCTCAAAAGCAATGATATTGGTATTTAAACGAGCCACCCCTGAACCAGTATCACCTTCTATTTTGTCAACATGATTAACTAAAAGGTAGTTTACAAAATAGCTAATTTGCTGGTAAAATATTATTAATAAAGGAATAATTATGATGAAGCCTAAAATGAATGTTAAGGCAATAAAATTGCTGTTTTGTTTTATTCCATTATTAATAAAAAGATGTTTATATCTAAAAAACAGAAAACCTATAATGGCGGCTAAAATGAGATATCCAACATAACCCGTTGTTGAACCTAGAACAATAATCATTACAAAAATTAATAAATTAATTATGATGTACCAACTTTTTCTAGATGAAGAATTTTTTGTGTACAGCAGGAGTCCCGAAAAAAGACTTATCATAATTAAATAATATTTTGCCGTATAGCTCGGTTCACCAATATAAGTAAATGTTCGTGATATATCTCCTATAGCCCCCCATTGATTGCCAGCAACATTCCGAGAATAAGAAGGATTAATAAAAGCAAAAAAACCTTGTAATAAAGTTGGTGCGTGTACTATGTTTCTTAATGTGAATAATATGCAGACCGTTATAAATAATGGGATAAATGATAATACATAACCCTTTGTAAAGTCTTTGATGTCCTGTTGTGTTTTGATATATGCTTTAATAACAAAGAAACTGAATATACCAAATAATGGAAATAGAGTTTGGGAAAGTGATCCCCATGTTACATGAAGCATTTTTAAATCTCCATAATCACTCATTTCCTGATCAGATGAGATTACTTTAATATTAGTAAGCAGGAAAGTGAATAAAAAAGTAATATAAATCCATATAAGAAAAATAAATATTGAAGAAGAATCTTTTTCTTTAAATGAGTTTCGAGTAAATAATTTTCCTCTAACAAAAACAATAAACATTAATATTGTTGAAACATAAAATGGCTTAACCACAAATTCGCCTATATTGAATACTGAAGTAGCGAACAAGGAATTACTGAAAACATACCAATAAGTAAACCACTTTTTTTTCCTGCAAAAAAAAAGTGATAAAAGAATATATAATATTCCAAAAATGGAAATATGCATTCAGTGAAAATTTCTTTTATATAAATAGTGTCAAATCCAGAGGGTTTTTTATAAAAATTTAAGGTTGGTAGAAATCGTCTTACTTGAAATTAAGAAATTTACCTTTTTTGGATTTATGATTGTTTTCGGTATAACCATAACCATATCCATATCCATAACCATAACCATAACCATATTTATAAGAAGCGCCTTTTTTCACATCATTTACTACAATGTATAAATTATTTATCCGCTCACTTTCCCTAAGGTCAGTGATAATATCCAGGCTATTTTTATAAGTATAACGCTGGCGCATGATGTATAAGTTGACATTTGAATGATTCGCTAAAATGAGTGCGTCAGTGACAGCCCCAATGGGCGCTGTGTCAATAATAATAATATCAAATTGATTTTTTAATTCTTCAAACATCGTTTCCACCTGAGCGGATAATAATATCTCAGAGGGATTGGGTGGAACAGGGCCGGAACTCATTAGATATAAATTTTCATTGCCTTTTACAGGTTTAATGAAATTTTCGAGGGGCTGTTTCCCAATCATATAATTCGTGAACCCATTATCATTAGACATCCCAAACATTCCTGATAATTTCGGCTTCCTTAAGTCCATTTCCATTAACAAGACTTTCTTGCCGGAATAGGCATAGATCTGCCCTAAATTACCGGTAACAAAGGATTTCCCTTCGGCGCTCATCGAGGAAGTGATTAATATTACCGGGCATTTTTCCTGCCTGGTGGCAAAATCCATATTGGTTCTGAATACCCTGAATTGTTCGGCAATGGCAGAACGCCCCTGATCTTTTAGAGAAATTAGCCCAACCTTTTCATTATGACCAATCTCCGCCATAATGCTTGTATTTGTTTTAGATGTAATATCCTCCCTGGATAGGATTCGATTATTTAATAATTGTTTGAGGAGAATAATACCTGTAGGGATTATTAATATGAGCAATAATACTGTTGCAAAAACAAGAATTTTATTAGGGAAGTAGGGCAAATAGGAGGTTTTCGGCTCCTGGATGGTACTGGCACTGGCAATATTGGAAGCTTTGGTAATGGCGGTTTCTTCTTTCTTTTGTAATAAATAAAGATATAAAGCCTGCTTCACACTTTGCTCCCTGGTAAGATCTACATACTGGCGTTCCTGGGCAGGAACATTTTCAATCATATTGCTTAATAGGGAATTTTGCGCCACAATTTTTGATTTGCTGATATCCAGCGCTTTCTTTTGGCTTACCAAACTCTTGATAATATCACCTCGCAGATTACTGATTTGAGCATTAATATTCTGGATAGCCGGGTTGGCTTCTGTGGATGCTAATTTTAAGCCATCTTTTTCCACTAAAAGACTATTGTATTTCTGTACCAGGGAAAGAAAAGTAGGATCATTGTTTAATGTGGAAGGTACCGGACGGTCATTTCCATTTTCATTACGAATATAATCGAGTGTACTTTGAATAACATTTAATTGTACTTCTACCTGGTTTAATTGCTGGATATACTGGCTGGTATTGTCAATAAGTTTGGTGGATTGCTCCGTAATATCTGCAATATGGTTGTTTTGTTTAAAACCCTGTATGTTTGCTTCAATGGAATTGAGTTCGGCTCCAACGATTTCAATTCGCCCATCTATAAATGCAATGGTGCTGTCAGAGATTTTATTTTTCTCATTCAAATTCCTGAATGTATATTCCTGGATTAATTGGTTTAAGACATCTTCCGCTTTCTTAGGAACATTTGAATTGTAGGATAAACTTAATATGGTGGCGTCAGAACTGGGAATCGCAATACTCAGGTTCGATTGAATGACAGCAACCTCCTGATCTTTATTCATTGTGGTAAAATAATAGGAAGAGCTCTCATCAAAAGGAATCCCTGTCTTATGGATGAATAATTTTCCTGTAGCTACCCGAATGGTATCTTCAAAATTTCCTTTAACCGTTTGATCTATATCGTCATTAGAAATTTTTAATTCAAAATTTTTATTTGAATTTAAATTTTTGCTGTTAAATGAATAAGTGGTTAGCAGGGTAGAATCTGATTTGGGGATAAATGTTACGGTAAACGGGCTTTTACTATACAATTCAGTCGGCCGTAAAATTCCATTCACATAATAGCTGACATTCAAGTTCATTTTATGAACGACTTTGTACACCAGGTCCGGGGTATTTAATATACCTAATTCATTAGATACATTACTTTGAACTCCCAGAAGATCACTAAAACCGGATAATGCTGTAGAGCTTAAAAAGGAAGATGGGTCCGACTTACTGTCATCATCCTGGATTAATACCTGGGCATTGGCTGTGTACATGGGAGTCACCGCTTTCAAAAAAATAAATCCAAGGATAATGAGAATCACTGCACAGATGGCATATAATTTCCACTGGTCAAGAAATTTAGAAATAACCTTTTTAATATCAAACTCTTCTTCCCTTTGAATTTTAAGGGATGGGTTTTCATTCATATATGAGTGTTTTTAAAGCAAAAAAAACGATTACAGGCTGTGTTAAAATGATTGTTTACGCCAATAGGGCCTGAAAAATTTTTGCAATGTTAAACATTCCTGTATTGTTGGGAAAATTTTTGTTTTTATTTTAATAATTTATAATAAAATTGGCTGAAAATGTGGTGAATCATCGAATTCCGGGAATCTGGATTTCAACTTTTCATCTATTAAAAAGGCCCGGTAATTCTTTATAACTACCAGGCCTTTAGAAAAAAAGGATAAATGATTTAGCTGCAACCCATGCTATTTCCACAATTCATACATTTATAGCAAGTACCGCTTCGAATCGTCAAATGGCCACATACATTACAGGCAGGAGCATCACTTTGCATGTTTTTCATAGCCGTATTCATAGCATCGAGGTTTTCTCCTTCCTGTACATTTGCTTTCTTCGAAAAGCTTTGTTGCATTTCCGGTTTGCTTACATGCATGGCGCTTAATGCCGGTTTACCCATGAGTGATATGCTTTCTTTGACATTTCCCATACTGCTTATTTCAGGTTTATCCAATACATGGACGAGGTCTGTGCGACCCAAATATTCATAAGCTAATGCCCGGAAAATAAAATCTACGAGGGAAGTGGTGGTTTTAATATTTGGATGATCCACCATTCCGGCAGGTTCAAATTTGGTGAAAACAAATTTTTCAACAAATTCTTCCAAAGGAACGCCAAACTGTAAACCAACAGATATGGCAATGGCAAAGCAGTTCATGAGACTGCGTAAAGTAGAGCCTTCTTTGGCAAGATCAATAAAAATTTCTCCTAAGGTGCCATCACTGTATTCACCGGTTCTTAAAAATAATACCTGGCCACCAATTTTTGCTTTTTGTGTAAACCCATGGCGTTTTGATGGCAGAGTTTTACGTTCCACTATCTGGGATAACTGGCGTTTTAAAATAGTGTCATTGCTATTTTGCATCCGGTGGGTAATTTCTTCGAGTAATTGCTCAACGGTAAGGTCAGCCAGCGAAGGTTTAGCAACAGGCAGGTCTTTTTCTTCCATTACGCGGGGCGTTTCTTCTGTTTCTGTTTTCTTCGTTTTCTTATCTGATTTAGTACTTAGTGGCTGAGATAGTTTACAGCCATCACGATAAAGGGCATTGGCTTTTAAACCCAATTGCCAGCTTAAGATATAACTGTCGGCAATGTCTTCGATACTGGCTTCATTGGGCAGATTGATGGTCTTAGAAATAGCGCCACTTAAAAATGGCTGGCAGGCTGCCATCATGCGGATATGGCCATGCGCATGTATAAAACGTTCTCCTTTTTTTCCGCAACGGTTTGCACAATCAAATATGGGTAAATGAGATTCCTTTAAAAAAGGCGCTCCTTCTAGAGTCATGGTACCACAGATAAAATCATTGGCTGCTTCAACCTGGTCAGCGGTAAATCCTAATGATTCCAGCATATCAAAGCCTGCATCATTGTATTGGGCAGGGGTAAAACCAAGCCTTTCCAGACATTCATTTCCTAAAGTATAAGCATTGAATATAAAAGGAATTTCAAATGCGGATTTTGCGGCTGCATTTAATTTTCTAATTTCTTCATCTATAAAGCCTTTTTCTTTTAAAGTAGCATTATTAATAAAAGGCGCCTTTTCAAAATTGCCTGAGCCAACGGCATATAACTCAATGGCTTTTATTTCTTCCTGGCTATACCCCAGGTTTTTTAATGCATAGGGGACGGACTGATTAATAATTTTGAAATAACCACCGCCACTCAATTTTTTATATTTTACCAGGGAGAAATCAGGTTCCACACCCGTGGTATCACAATCCATTACAAGGCCTATAGTGCCTGTAGGGGCAATGACGGTTGTTTGTGCATTCCGGTAACCATATTTTTCACCCATTTGTACCGCATCATCCCAGGCTTTTGTAGCCGCCTTTAACAGGTAATCCGGGCAGTCATCCGCTTTAATGCCTTGTGGTTTGATTTCCAGGCCAATGTAGGCATCTTCGGCATCATACGCAGCAGCACGATGATTGCGCATGACCCGCAACATATCTTCTTTATTTTCTTCATACTTTGCAAAGGCTCCTAAATAGGAAGCCATCTCAGCCGAAGTTTTATAGGCAGTACCGGTCATGATGGCTGTAATAGCGCCGGCTATACCCCGCGCTTTATCACTATCATAAGGTATTCCACTTACCATTAATAAGGTTCCCAGGTTTGCAAAACCTAGTCCCAAAGTGCGGTAATCATATGAAAGCTGTGCTACTTCTTTTGAAGGAAATTGCGCCATTAAAACAGAAATTTCTAATACGGTGGTCCATAACCTGCAGGTAAATTCAAAACCTTCCACATCAAATTTATTGGATTCCTTATCAAAAAATTTCATGAGATTGGCAGAAGCAAGGTTACAGGCTGTATTATCCAGGAACATGTATTCACTGCATGGATTGGAAGCATTTATAGGACCCCCTTTGGGGCAGGTATGCCATTCATTGATAGTGGTATCATATTGTAATCCGGGATCGGCACAGCGCCATGCTGCATAAGATATAGTATCCCAAACTTCACGGGCAGGAATTTTTTTCATCGTACGCCCATCCGTGCGCGCTTTGAGTTCCCAATCCCCGTTTTCCTGTAATAATTTGAAGAATGAATTGGGGATGCGAACAGAATTATTGGAATTTTGACCGGAAACGGTGAGATAAGCTTCGCCCTCATAACTATTGTCATAACCTCCCTCAATTAATACGGCCACCTTTTTCTCCTCTTCCACTTTCCAATTGATAAATTTCATGACTTCTGGGTGATCCAGATCCAGGCAGACCATTTTTGCGGCCCTGCGTGTAGTGCCACCGCTTTTAATTGCGCCGGCTGCACGGTCACCGATTTTTAAAAAACTCATCAACCCGCTGGAAGTGCCGCCACCACTTAATTTTTCACCTTCACCCCGGATTTGTGAATAGTTGGTACCCACACCAGAACCATACTTAAAAATACGGGCTTCCCTTGTCCACAGGTCCATGATACCGCCTTCATTTACCAGATCATCTTTTACACTTAATATAAAACAGGCATGAGGTTGTGGGCGCTCATAGGCATTGGTGGATTTTTTTAATTCTCCATCTAAGGCATCTACATAATAATGACCCTGTGGGCTACCGGTAATGCCATAACTTTCATGCAAACCGGTATTAAACCACTGTGGACTATTGGGTACGCAGGATTGATTGAGGATACTATATACCAACTCATCATAAAATACCTGGGCATCTTTTTTTGTGGCAAAATAACCATATCGTTCACCCCATACACGCCAGCAATTAGCCATCCTATGGGCTACCTGCTTAATGGTGGTCTCACGTCCCAGGCTACCGTCCGGCTGAGGTACGCCGGCTTTACGAAAATATTTTTGAGCAAGGATATCCGTTGCTATCTGGCTCCATCCGGCAGGAACTTCTACATTGTTCATTTCAAAAACCACCTCACCATTTGTATTGCGAATGATGCTTGTTCGATAGTCATAATCAAAAAGATCAAAAACAGATTTTTCTTCTGAGGTAAATTGACGGCGGAATTCCAGGCCTTTTTTGTTTTGTTTTGAAGCCATACTCTGGTTATTTTTATATATGAAAAGGTAAAATTTTCCTGGTTAACAAATTGTTAAGCGGTTGACGAAAATATCTTTCTATTTTGAAAAAACCATGATCTAAATATACACAAGATGTGGATAATAAAATTGATGCTTTACAGGTCTGAAATAGAAAAAGGTTTTTAAAGAAAAAATTACATTTCAGTGATTTTGGCATGGGCATTTTAGATTCTCAAGGGCGGCGAAAAATCATTCTTTTTTGAAAAGGACGATTGAGAACAGGTCTTTTTGCGATATATCTAAGATAATTTATTCCTGCGAATCAAAAATTATTTTGCATTTTTGTAATAAGCACCTTAACCTATATATGAAGCAAAAGTTATACCAGCAGATTACGGAAAGAAAAAAATTGGGTAGGAAATCTTTTTCTGTATTAATAGATCCGGATAAGGTGGATGTTGCCAAAACAGATAAGCTGATCCGCCTGGCCACAGATGCCAAAGTGGATTATTTTTTTGTAGGTGGAAGCCTGGTTATTTCCAATAATGTAGATGAGTGTATCAGCCAGATCAAATCATCCTGTAATATTCCGGTCTTATTGTTTCCCGGGGCCCCTTCACAGGTGAGTAAGTATGCGGATGCTATTTTATATCTCTCCCTGATTTCCGGCAGGAATCCTGAATTATTAATAGGTCAGCATGTGATCAGTGCCCCATTGGTAAAATACAGTGGGCTGGAAGTAATTCCTACGGGTTATATGGTTATAGATGGCGGGGCACCTACTACGGTTTCCTATATTTCCAATGCGGCACCCATACCGGCTGATAAAAATGATATCGCCATGTGTACGGCCATAGCCGGAGAACTATTAGGGTTGAAACTGATTTTTATGGATGCAGGTAGCGGGGCAAAGACTCCGGTAACCGAAGAAATGATTCAAAAAGTATCTTCCCATATAGATGTTCCATTGATTACGGGTGGCGGTATTACCCATCCCGAAAAAGCCTACCTGAATTGCAAAGCAGGAGCAGATATCCTGGTGGTGGGGAATGCCATTGAAAAAGATGCCAGCCTGATTCGCGAACTGAGTGATGCTATACATTCCGTGTCTATAGAAGTTGTTTAGCATTGTCCGGAAAAAGGAGTAATGACTATTTCAACTCCTCAATTTTCACTCTGGAAGGGGTGTCTATTCCCTGAATAATGGAAGTGGAACTGATTGCAATTGCCCGAATAATGGCGGCCATATTTTTCAAATTTAAAGTACTGATTTCATCACTTACTTTATGGTAATTTGGTTCATTATCCATTTTGGAAGTAGAAATGGTATGTGCCGGAACACCAAGCCTGGCAAGCGTTGCATTATCTGAGCGATAAAATAAATTTTCTTCTGTATAAGGATCGGGATAAAAATTGAAACCGGTACCGGATAAATTTTTCTGTAAAATTTCGCCCATATTTGTTTTTTCATATCCCGTGATATAAGCCGCATTTAATCCCCATTTACTATCTGTGCCGATCATTTCAATATTGAACATAGCCATCACTTGTGCCGGTGGAATATGATTCGAAAAATATCCGGAACCAAGGCCGCCGGATTCTTCACCCGTGAAGGTCACAAATATAATGGTGCGGTTATTATTTTGTAATGCCTTGAAATATTTTGCGAGTAATATGACTGCTGTGGTACCGGATGCATCATCATTGGCGCCATTAAAAATGGAATCTCCATTGACCGCTTTACCAATGCCTAAATGATCATAATGTGCTGAAAAAATTACATATTCATTGGGCTTTGTTTTGCCTTTGAGGATGCCCACCACATTGGCTAATTTTTTTTCTTCAAACCGGTGGGTAGCTTCAATCGTAAAACTTTTAGGGATGATAGATGATAAAACAAAAACAACATCTCCTGCATTTTGATTCAAGCTGCGTTTGAAAAAACTGAACCTGGAAAACGAGCTTGCAAAGGATGTATCAATCCAGAAAATTTTTTTCTTACCTTCTTTAATAGCATTTGAAGCATTCTTAAAAAAACCATCCATTGATTTGACCTGTTCCTGCTCAAAACCGGATTTTTCAGTGATCGAAAATTCTTTTTTTGTAGTAATTACAACCAGGTTTTTTGAATCAATTTTTTTATTGTCTAACACCAATACCGCATTCAATTGTTCGGGTTTCAGTAGAATAAATGGTTGTAAATAAGAATCCAGTCCGGGCAATCTTTGGAGTCCTGTTTGCTGGAATTCCTGACTGATAAATGCCGCTGCTTTATCAATGCCTTCCGTAAAAACCGCCCTGCCTTTCATATCGTCAGAGGAGAGCGTTTTTTCTATTCTGCTTACTTCAGATTCATTGATTGTTTGATCAATGAGTTGTGCTTTGGCAAGGAAAGAAAAGCACCAGAAGCAGATGAATACAAGAAATTTCTTCATGCTATTTAAATTTTAAAGGCTCATCATTTCTTTAAAGCGGACGGTTTGCCTGCGGCTTACTTCAATTTTTTCTCCTCCTTTTAATTCTACTAATAGCCCACCATTAAAATAGGGTTCAATTTTTTCGATCATCCGCATATTGATAATATGTTTTCGGTTGGCGCGAAAAAATATTCGCTCATCAAGCCTCTCTTCCAATGCATTTAATGATTTTAAAATGAGGGGTTTATTGTTTGCGAAAAATACTTTTGCATAATTCCCTACACTTTCAAAAAGCCTTATTTCACTAAGTTTTACAAACCAGCATCTTTCTCCGTCTTTAACAAAGACCTGGTCATTTTCCGTTAGAGGCCCGCGGTTGAATGCATTTCCAATCCCTGCATTTTCTTTGCTAATTTCATATTGTAATTTTTGAATAGCATCAGACAGACGGCGTGGTTCAATGGGTTTTAATAAATAATCCAATGCATTCACTTCAAATGCTTTCAACGCATATTCATCATAGGCGGTAGTGAAAATCACGCGGGGTGCTCTCTCCAAATTCTGTAATAAATCAAAACCGGTTTTCCCGGGCATTTGTATATCTAAAAAGATAAGATCGGGGTTAAGTAATTCTATTTTTTCCTGGCCATCATCTGCATTAGAAGCTTCATCAATAATTTCAATGTCCGAAAATTCCTTCAATAGTTTTTTGAGCTCGGTCCTGGCGAGTCGTTCATCATCAATGATAATAGCTTTCACTGGCATATTCTATGAATTTAAAATGGTTAAGTTAATATGGGAATAGAGATTTTAGCTTCGACCAAATGAGGTTCAATATTTTTTATTTCAAATAATGCCTGATTGCCATATATCAATTTGAGGCGGTTTTGAGTACTGGAAATACCAAAGCCATCAGTGTCATTACCAGGTTCGAAATGACCGGTATTCTGCACCGCCATTTCATAAGAATGATCTTTAAAAGTTGAAAATATTTTAATTTTCCCTCCCTCCATTTCACGGCTAATACCGTGTTTAATTGCATTTTCCACCAGTGTCTGCAGCATCATGGGTGGTATGGGCTGATCCAGCGTTTCATCATCTATATAATATGCAACTTTGAGGCGGTCTTCAAAGCGTATATGTTCTAATTCTAAGTAGTCTTTGACTATGCGGAGCTCTCTTTCCAGACTCACCGTTTCCAGAGAGTCGGCTTTCATACTGCTTCTTAAAATATTGCTGAGTTCCGTGATTGCCGTTCTGGCTCTTTCGGGGTTTTCATCTACCAAGGCCCGGATACTATTGAGTGCATTAAAAATAAAATGCGGGTTAATATGTGATTTAATGGTTTTGAGTTGCAATTCTTTCACCAGGCTTTCCAAACGTACCTGGTCAAATTTTGTTTTTCTTTCCGCTTCTATATAATGCCATAGATAATAAATACTTACCCAAACAAAAATGATTGGAGAGTCATTGAAAATATTAAAGACAAAACGCTGATCAATGGATGCTTTCATTTTGGGATCATACCATTTTAATATTTCAACAAGGCTACTGTTGATAAAGCTATAGGCAGCGCAGGTTAAAATAACCGCAATGAAGAAGGTAATCCATTGATTACCAGAAAGAGGTGGTAAAAGTTGTTGTTTTTTAAGTGCATAACGGAGTAAATGGGTAAAGATCATCCCCAGGACAATAGATAAAATGAGACGTTGTGTATAAATGGAGGAAATCTTATGATCAAAAATAAAGGCAAAAAAGACCAATGATAGCCCATAAAAAAGCCACCCTGAAAATTGGCATACAAGGTATTTTGTAGTGTTATTTTTCATCTTTTGTAAAGTTAAGGAAGTGCAAACGTATGCCCTGCAGATGAAGTGATTAATGGTAAATATATCAAGCTATATGGCAAATTATTTTTTTTAGCAGTTGGAACTCTTCTTCAAAAAAACCCGTTTTATCTGTAAACATGGTGATAAAACCATTATTTTTACATTTCTTAAAAACATACTTCTTACCTGATGGATACATCTCCCGGTCAACTTTTGAAGAAAATTCAGTCCCCGCAGGATTTGAAAAAACTCACTCGTGCACAGCTTCCTCAATTATGTGATGAATTAAGGCAATATATCATTGATATTGTGAGTGAACACGGGGGACATTTTGGTGCCAGCCTGGGGGTGGTGGAACTCAGTGTGGCATTGCACTATATTTATAATACGCCTTATGATCAATTGGTATGGGATGTAGGCCACCAGGCTTATGGCCATAAAATATTGACCGGGCGAATGGATCGTTTTGTTACGAACAGGAAATATAAAGGGATCAGCGGATTCCCGAAAAGGAGTGAAAGCGAGTACGATACTTTTGGTGTAGGACATTCATCCACATCTATTTCGGCAGCTCTTGGTATGGCCATTGCAGCAAAACTCAAACAGGAAAAAAGAAAATCAATTGCTGTAATAGGGGATGGCGCTCTCACAGCAGGTATATCATTTGAGGCCATGAATCATGCCGGTGTTTCGGATGCGGACCTGCTTATTATCCTCAACGATAATTGTATGAGCATTGACCCGAATGTGGGTGCGCTCAAAGAATATTTAACGGATATAAGCACTTCACCCGTTTATAATAAAGTAAGAGACGATGTGTGGAAGATGCTGGGCAAGTTACCGGTTGGGAAGAATTTCAGCAGGGAAATGATCAGCAAATTTGAAGCTAGTGCTAAGGGTATGGTAAGCAAAAGCAGTAATTTATTTGAAGCACTTAAATTAAGATATTTCGGCCCTATTGACGGTCACAATATTACGAATCTGGTAGATACTTTAAAGGATCTGAAAAAAATCCCAGGCCCTAAATTGTTACACATTATTACTGTCAAAGGCAAAGGCTATGCGCTGGCTGAAAAAGATCAAACGAAATGGCATGCTCCAGGATTATTTGATAAAGTAACCGGTGAAATTTATAAAAAATCAAACCCCATTCCTCAACCTCCAAAATACCAGGATGTTTTTGGTAAAACCATCATAGAATTAGCAGAAGCGGATGAAAAAATCATGGGGATCACGCCGGCCATGCCAAGCGGTTCTTCCTTAAAGTTTATGATGGAGAAAATGCCCCATCGTGCATTGGATGTGGGCATTTGCGAGCAACATGCCGTTACTTTAAGTGCAGGCTTGGCTACCCAAGGTATGAAGGTGTTTTGCAATATTTATTCTTCTTTTATGCAAAGGGCTTATGATATGGCATTGCATGATGTGGCTATACAAAAGTTACCGGTAATATTCTGTTTGGATCGGGCCGGCTTAGTGGGTGAAGATGGTCCCACTCATCATGGAGCTTATGATATTGCCTATTTCCGTTGTGTTCCTAATATGGTGATCAGTGCACCCATGAATGAATCTGAGTTGAGAAACCTCATGTTTACAGCACAATTGGATTCAAATAAAAATCCTTTTGTCATCCGTTATCCAAGAGGAGAGGGCGTGATGCCAGATTGGCAAACACCTTTTGAAGAAATAACCGTAGGTACCGGCAGGAAATTGTCGGAAGGTATTCCGAGAAAAGACGGGAAAAATATTGCCATTCTTTCTTTGGGTCATCCCGGAAATTTTGTGGTTACGGCCATGAAAGAATTAAAATCAGAAGGGATCAACCCTGCTCATTATGATTTACGGTTTGCCAAACCTTTGGATGAAAAATTATTGCATGAAGTTTTTTCCAAATTTAAAAGAATTATTACCGTAGAAGATGGCTGCATCCAGGGTGGAGTGGGTAGTGCAATCCTGGAGTTTATGGCAGTACACAATTATTCGGCTGAAGTGAAAATGCTGGGTATCCCTGACCGGATTATAGAACATGGTACTTTGAAAGAATTGCACCGTGAGTGTGGGTTTGATGCACAAGGCATCATAGATGCAGTACATGACATGCTCGATAAAAAAAGTAATTTGGATAGTGCGAATAAAATAGAAACAAGCAAAGAAACAGCCTTATAAATTTTATTTTTTCAAATTGATGATGGTTGAAAGCGAGAAGCACTTAAGATTTGAAAGAGTGTGCTCGTTAAATGGGCATTAATTATTTTCTTCTTGGATTTCGGTTTCACGATATGCTTCATTCCATTCCACGATAAAGTTATTCATTCCCTGCCCCAATAAGAGGAACATCATTTTTTGTTGTACCATTTCCAGTAAGGAAAGAAATAGAAAAATGGCATGTAATTTATTTTCACAGGAACTAAACAATTTTTCAAAAGCAACGGTTTTTTCGGAGCGAACAATATTTGTCACTGTTGCACGGCTCTCTTCCATTGTATAATTATACTGGACCACTGTATGAATAGGCTTATTCATTCTTTCCTGCATACGTAACATCACTTTGTCAAAAGCTTTCATGAGTTTATACAAAGTGATATTCTGGATTTCTGTCCCTTCGGATGATTCTTCGCCTATTGTATATAATTCTTTTTGGAGGTTTCCTCTTTTAGCCATTTTCAGGCGGTCGTCTTCGAGTGTTGCCAAATTCATGGCGGCCTCTTTAAACTTGCGGTATTCAAGTATTTTATCCACCAATTCCTGTCTTGGATCTATTTCATTTCCGGCGGCATCAAGTTCTTTACGTGGGATGAGCATTTTGGCTTTGATCCGCATGAGTGTGGAAATAAAAAGGATAAACTCACTACTAAGATCAATATTTAATTTTTCCTGTTCATGAATATAATCCAGGAAATCATTGATGATTTTGGTAATATTAATATTATAAATATCCAGTTCATCTCTTTCAATAAAAAACAATAAAAGATCGAACGGGCCTTCGAATTGTTCCAGTTTTATTTGATAACTATTTTGATCCACCAGCAAGATTTTAGCAAATATACTATTTTACCCATGCAGATAAAGCCGGGTAAAATAGTATATTGTTTAAACCATTATTTTTTAAGCTGATCCCGAATCTCCATCAATAATTGGTCTGTAGATGAAGGCGCAGGAGGAGGAGCCGGAGCGGCTGCTTCTTTTCTTTTCAAATTGTTCATTCCTTTTATCATTAAGAAAATGATAAAGGCAAGAATAAGGAAATTGATGAGGACGGTAATAAAATTACCATAAGCAAAGATTGCTGCATCAGCCACTTTTCGGGCTTCTACAAGTGGTGTACCTTCGGGTACATTTCCTTTAAGTACAAGGTATAGATTGCTGAAGTCAGGTTGGCCGATTATGGAAGCAACCACCGGCATGATGAGGTCATTCACAACGGAATCAACTATTTTACCAAATGCTGCACCAATGATTACACCAACAGCCAGATCCATTACATTCCCTTTGATAGCGAATTCTTTAAATTCTTTTGTAAAGCTCATAGATTTGTTTATTTAAGTTAAAAAATGATTTAAGCGTCAAAACTACTTTTTAATTCCTGGATATTGCATATTTAAATTTTTTAATAGTGCATGCAGCGCATGAGCAGCAAGGTATTCTTTATACCAGTTTTGATCAGATGGCAGAATATTCCATGGAACATCATTGCAATGTTTAAAGGCATCATGGTAAGCGCCCATATATTCCTTCCATAATTTTCTTTCCGTAAAATCATTTTCATTATACTTCCATTGCTTCCGCGGGTCCTTAATGCGTTCCATTAACCTTTTTTCCTGTTCTTCAGGCGACACATGCAAATAAAATTTTAAAATATGCGTATTGTTCTGTTCTAATAATTTTTCAAAATGATTAATTGCCTGCATTCTTTCCATGGCGGTTTCATCATCAATCAATTTATGTACCCTTGTGACTAATATATCTTCATAATGAGAACGGTTAAAAACCTGTATATAACCTTTTGCCGGTGTGTGTTTATGGATGCGCCATAGAAAATCATGAGAGAGTTCTTCCGCGGTAGGTACTTTGAAAGATTGTACCAGCACTCCTTGAGGATTAAATTTTCCAAATACATTGCGTACCAAACCATCTTTGCCCCCAGCATCCAATGCCTGTAAAACAATTAATATGGAATGTTTCGATTCCGCATACAGCAGGTTCTGCAAATCATCTAATTCTGAGAGTAGTTGTTCTGTCTTCTTTTTTGTTTTGTCTTTACTTAATCCTTTTGGGGCACGGGTACTTATCTTGTCTAAACGAATTGCAGGCATATCTTTTTTTAAAGGTATTTATTAAAATGAATCAGCCGTTATTTTTAAAAAAAATTATCAAAATTATGGATGTTTTTTCAAGCAATTACAAAATGGTTCCGTTGGGCACTGTAAAAAAGAATACAGAATTGCTTTATAACGATAGAATAAATTTTACTTTCACTTTACTAAACTTATATTTACGCTATGAATAAAAATATCATGAACCAAACCATTCAACCAGAGAAAAAAAATTATACCACACCGGTCATTATTATTGGTATCCTCTTTTTCATTTTTGGATTTGTCACCTGGCTTAACAGTACATTGATTCCGTATCTGCAGATTGCTTGTGAACTGGAAACAGCGCAAGCTGTGCTGGTCACTTTTGCTTTTTATATTTCTTATGCAGTGATGGCTTTCCCATCATCCTGGGTATTGAAAAAAACAGGTTTCAAAAGTGGTATGATGCTGGGTTTAATCATTATGGCCTTGGGCGCATTGATTTTTCTCCCAGCCGCAAACAGCAGAGAATTTGGATTGTTTTTGACGGGCTTATTTGTTATTGGCACCGGTTTGGCTTTATTACAAACTGCATCAAATCCCTATATCACTATTCTGGGCCCCATTGAGAGTGCTGCAAAACGTATCAGTGTCATGGGTATTTGCAATAAACTGGCAGGTGCTTTAGCTCCACTAATTATGGGAGCAATCATGCTTAAAAACGCCGATGTTTTAGTTGAAAAAATCAAAACAATGGATGCAACACAAAAGGCGGCAGAACTGGACCAACTTGCCTCGCGGGTGATCGTTCCTTATGTGATAATTGCTTGTGTATTGATAGCGTTGTCCATCTTTATTAAATTTTCCAGCCTTCCCGAAGTGAAAGCTGAAGGAGAGGAAGACTCCTTAGGAAGTGAAGCAAAAGACCGGAAAACGATTTTTAGTTTTCCTTATCTATGGTTAGGATTTATAGCTTTATTTTTATATGTAGGGGTAGAAGTAATGGCTGGGGATATTATCCAGGTTTATGGAAAATCAATTGGCATTCCCTTAGATGTGGCTAAACATTTTACAACATATACGATGCTTAGCATGTTAGCAGGTTATTTAATTGGTATAGTTTGTATCCCCAAATATATTAGTCAGAATACCGCTTTAAAAAGTTCAGCTATACTAGGTATTATATTTACAATTGCAGCCATTTTTACTGCAGGCTATTATTCTATATTGTTTATTGCTTTGCTTGGATTGGCGAATGCACTTGTTTGGCCAGCCATTTGGCCTTTGGCCATCCATGGCCTGGGCCGATTTACAAAAACCGGTTCAGCATTATTGATTGTAGGTATAGCAGGTGGCGCAATTTTACCCAAAATATGGGCCAATGTGGGGGCAACAATCGGCTACCAGCAAGCTTTTTGGATCATGGTACCCTGTTATTTATTTATATTCTATTTTGCAGTTTCTGGCTATAAAGTAGGATCAAAAAAATGAATCACAACATTATCATTGGATAGATCTATTTTGCTTCTTCCAAAACAGGTTCTTTTATTTCAAAAGGATTAACCAGATGCATGTTTGAAGTTTCTTCTTCGCATTGAGTTTCTTCCTTTAATTTCAATGGATTTTGCCATTTAACTCTTAACCATACTCGCTCATGAATCCAATACAATAAAACTTTTGTAATGATCTCTGTTGCGCCGATTGCAAAAGCCTTTTTGAAATCTCCCGTCCAAAATAATGCGATAAGAATCGTATCTATTGTTCCAAAGAAGCGCCAGCTAATACCTTTAATCAGGCTTCTGTAATTTTTTTCTGCAATTAATACACCCTCGGGAGAATAGGTTTGTCCAAATCTTAAACGGCTCCACAATAATTTTTCATGCAGGTAAAACAAAAAAATCTTGGTAAAAACTTCTGTAAATCCAATCTTAAGTGCTGAAGCAATTTGCCCGGTAAATAACCATGATAAGAAAATGGTATCTGCAGTACCAACCATTCTCCAGGTGGTTGCTTTGAGAAAAACCCTTAAACTGTTTTCATTGCTTTTTTTAACTGCCATAGTACTTTTTTAATTCCTATTAATTCAATAGGAATTGTAAAGATAATGGGAAATATTTCATTCTGCCAAAAAAAAGGTTGATTTTTAGGAAAAGAAATTTAATAAGTAAGAATTACTGACCCTGAGCCATACTATAAGCGTTCTTATCACCCCATCTATTTAGTAACTCACTGGAACAAATTTTAAAATTTGCACTCAGACTAATATAAAGGCCAATGATATCCTGTTGGTTTAATGGTTCATGATCTATACTTTCAAAACGGACATTATATTGATTTACCAGGTTTGTATATACTGAACCGGTTGGCCACACTTGTGTACCCCTATTACTGATATTGACCAGAGTAAACTTCATACCGGCATTTTTCAGGCATTTCATGGCAATCGCATCCGGTTGTTCATTGCTTTCAATAAACAAATCAACACCTACAATCACTTCATTTTCCTTTTCAATACTTTCTAGCATGGGATTTCTTTCCAGTTTGAATTTTGTTTGGGTAGGGGGCTGGTCTTCCAGGTTGGGTTTGGCTCCTTGTTTAGGTTGTTGATGAAAGTTGTGAATAATAGCTTCTGCAAACTCTTTGGTACCTAATGCAGGAATTTCTTTATTGCCAAAATCGCCTGTATGTATGCCACTTTCTAAAGTAAAGAGTAATGCATTTTCAATCATGGCAGCCACTTTCATCAGGCCGAGATGCCTTAACATGGAAATCCCACTGAGTAATAATGCAGTAGGATTAGCTTTATTTTGCCCGGCAATATCAGGCGCTGTGCCATGCACTGCTTCAAAAATGCAAATATGATCTCCAATATTTGCAGATGGAGCAAACCCTAACCCACCGATTAAACCTGCGCAGAGATCAGAAACGATATCACCTTGTAAATTGGTTAATACTACTACGTCAAAAATATCCGGACGTGTTACAAGTTTCATACAAAGGTCATCCACGATTACGTCATCTGCCTTTAAATCGGGATAATCTTTTGCAACCTCATAAAAGATATCGAGGAAAAGCCCGTCTGTTATTTTCATGATATTGGCTTTATGTCCACAGGTAATGCGTTTTGCAGCTTTTTTCCTGGCCATTTCAAAAGCATATTTAATAACCTGTAAACTTCCCGGCCGGGTAATAAATCTTCTGCTCAGAGCCACATCATGGGTTAACATGTGTTCAATGCCTCCATAAGTATCTTCTATATTTTCACGTACAATGGTGATATCAATGGGAATACCTGCTTTACTAAAAACAGTATCTACACCATGTAAGGTTTGGAATACGCGTTTATTGGCATAGGTGTTCCATGTTTTGCGTGCCGTCACATTTACACTTTTGACCCCCTTTCCTTTGGGTGTTTCCATGGGGCCTTTGAATAAAATTCCCAGGTCTTCTATGGTTTCCTTAGCTGCCGGTGTCATACCATTATTAAACCCTTTATCAAAAACCCATTTACCCATTTCCACCATTTCATATTCCAGCGGCACTTTGGCTTCATTGAAAATATGTAACACCGCTCTCATAATTTCAGGGCCAATACCATCACCTTTTGCTACAGCTATTTTTATCATAATGTGAATTTTATAAGCGGCAAAGGTAAGACGGTAAAAATTGACGGATCAAGAATTGCCTTAGTGTTTATTGGACTTATTCATTTTTAAAAATTTCTTAGGAAATCAGCCACAAGCAAAAATTCAATTAAAACAGATAAATGACTTCAATTGTGAGTAGAAATATTATCATCATTGCTTAGGATTTTTTTATAAAATCTACAAAAACTTTTCTCCAGGGCTGCCACTCTTTTTCTTCCGTTAAAAAATGATTATGCCAGATACCAATCATCTGGCCCTGTGTTTTTGTAATTATAGTTTTATAGAAATCTAATTCTTGTGATGCTTCTTCAGGGTTTAATTTTTGTTCAAAAATGGCATTTGCATCCATATAACAAAAAGGAAAAATGCATAAATTGGTTTTGATTTCTTTTTCTAAATCATACCAAAAAAATGATTTAGAAGTGGAAGCCCGGAAACCGTTGATACTCCCGTAACCCATAGAATAATCCTGTAAAATGCCATTATCCAGGAGCATGCGATATGTAAGAGGCATCGTCATCCGGATATAATGTTGTCTTGATGTGATTATTTTTTGACCGATAAGCTTTTCTAAATTTTCAATCTCCTTGGTCAATAAAGTTGGATCGTCGCCGGACTGCCAGGAAGGATGTATGCCGGTTTTATTATTCGATGCGATTTCCAAAATTAAATTTTTCAATTCCATTTTATGGGGTAGAATATTTTTGTCATAGCGCCGATTTTTTTCTGCAAAAAGGAAAAAATATACGGGATTCAACAAGCGCTTACGACATAGCTCTTCCAGAAAATCAAATTGATCGAAAGGATCTTTTACATTTTTTCGGTCTGTCAATTTAGGCATGGAGAAAAATGGCCTTTGTCCGGTAACATATTCTTTCAACAGGGAAGCAAGGTTTTTTAAAAAAGGTTTGCCGGAATATTTAAAAGCAATATCAATATCGAATGTGGGTAAAAAAGTAAAGGTTCCGCCCGGCAGTTCTGGAAAAATTTCTTGTATCCAAAAGTCAATCAATGGCAGGTTTAAAAAACGATGTTGAAAGGCCAGGCTTGCCGTATGTGGAAATCGGCCATATTCATCCGGCCTATAGGGTAAATATTCCTCATACCTTGATACCAGGTAAAATGATGCAGCAAGAAAATCAAATGGAATGTCTCCACCTGTATTAAAAAAAGCAGGCACATCTTTCCATTGAAAGATTTCAAATTTCTGAGGGATAATATTTTTTTCAAACAATAAAGTATGAGGGATTATCCAGACCTCGTCTTTGCAAATTTTTTGATGAGAATAATTCAATTTTTCACCCAAAGCATCCAGATATTGCGCTTTGTTATGAGTAAGTGTATAGGCCTGCGTGAAAAGCGTATCAAGAATATAACTCAGCCTGGAAGAATGATATTCTGTGAAAATGGTCATTATTGAAAGTACATCATTCCAATAAAAAAACGATGCCTCTAAGCATCGTTTTTTTAAATTTTTAATGAAGCTTATTCTACTAATGCCGTGAATTTACCTCCCGTTATGTTTACTGGGTTACCGGAGGCATCTCTTGCTGTTCCCGAGAAATTCCCGGCAACCACATGCAATACATCGTCATAAGAGAGAATATTTATAGTGACAACAAAACCTATCGTACTGGGGTCCGCTGAATAAACCGGAACGGTAGGATTTGCATTATCTATAAAATAGAAATACCCCGAAGTGCTGGTGGGATATGTTCCCGGAGTGATCGTGCCAACAGGTAAAAACATGCCAATATTTAAAGCGGAATCACCGGTTGCGGCAGTGTAACCATTGACAGATAATACTTTTAAGGTAAGCGTATCCATTAAAAAAGCCGTATCTACAGGACCTACAAAAGTAGATGCCCCTTGCATAAAAGTCCATGCAGAATCGGATAATGCAAGGTCCAGATCACCACCTGTGGGTATGCTATGACCTGTACTATCATTGATCATAACGGTAAAACCGCAAGTGGAACTATCAAAGGTTACCAAAAAATCTGTTGCTACCTGAATAATGGGTGTTCCCAATGGGCGAAGCCTTACGGTGGTTATACCGGTGGAATTAAAGTAACCGGAGTCCGCAAAAAGGAATCCATTTTGCAAATTTGATTTGATACTGTAGGTTCCGGGTGTTAAAACATTTACTTTGATATCAACAAAACAGGTATCACTTCCGGGGGTAATTCCATTATAGTACGTTCCATAAACCGAGTCACCCAGGCAAAATCCCAGGGAATCAGTAAGGGAGCCTGTTGCGGGGGAATCCAAAATCCCGTTTTCCAGGCTGTACTCCTTTTGGCAACCTCCCAGGCCAAATAATAAAAGTACAGAACTGAATAAAGATAAAAGAAAGAATTTGCGTTTCATATTTATGCTAAATAATAATTGATTCATGAATGAGGATTTTCACTCTACCATAACGGACAATTAATAATTAAATTGCACTTAAAAGAAGATTAAAGAGGCCAAATGAAGATTTAATTATTTCTCTAAATCACCAACCATCTGTGCTGGTATGACCCATTCATCAAATTCCTCGGGAGTTACATAGCCTAATTTAACTGCCATTTCTTTTAAAGTAGTGCCCTCTTTATGCGCCTTCTGAGCAATTTCTGCAGCCTTGTAATAACCAATCTTCGTGTTAAGAGCAGTCACCAGCATTAAACTGTTCTCAAGATTTTTTTGGATATTTTTTTCAATGGGTTCAATACCAGTGGCGCACTTGTCATTAAAGGAGATACAGCCATCGCCTATAAGTGTGGCACTATGCAGGAAGTTGTATATCATCATGGGCTTAAAAACATTCAATTCAAAATGTCCGTTGGATCCACCAATACTGATGGCCACATCATTTCCCATCACTTGTGCAGCGATCATCGTCACGGCTTCGCATTGTGTAGGGTTTACCTTACCCGGCATAATAGATGATCCCGGTTCATTATCAGGGATAAAGATTTCGCCTATACCACTTCTTGGGCCGGATGATAACATGCGAATATCATTGGCAATTTTCATCAGACTCACTGCAACCATTTTTAAGGCTCCGTGAGATTCTACGATGGCATCATGTGCTGCCAAAGATTCAAATTTATTTGCGGCAGTAATGAATGGTAATCCGGTAAGCGTAGCTATATTTTTGGCCACATTTACCGCATAATTTTTGGGGGTATTGATCCCTGTTCCCACGGCCGTGCCGCCAAGTGCCAGTTCACTTAAGTGTTGTAGAGAATTTCGAATGGCTTTGAGGCCATGATCAAGTTGGGAGACATATCCGCTGAATTCCTGGCCGAGTGTAAGGGGTGTGGCATCCATAAAATGGGTACGGCCGATTTTAACCACATGCATAAATTTTTTACTTTTTTCGGCCAGTGTATCGCGTAATTTTTCAATACCCGGTATCGTTTTTTCTACCAGTATTTTATAAGCCGCAATATGCATGGCAGTAGGAAAAGTATCATTGGATGATTGAGATTTATTCACATCATCATTGGGATGTAATTTTTTCTCTTTATCATTCAAATGGCCGCCCAATAATGTATGCGCGCGATAAGCAATCACTTCATTTACATTCATATTACTTTGTGTGCCCGAGCCTGTTTGCCAAATAACAAGAGGAAATTGGGCATCCAGTTCACCAGATAAAATTTCATCACATACTTTACCAATCATATCGGCTTTTTCTTTTGATAAGACTCCTGCTTCCTGATTCGTAATTGCAGCAGCTTTTTTGAGGTAAGCAAATGCCCGGATAATTTCTTTAGGCATGGTGTCTGTCTCACGGGCAATTTTAAAATTGTCAATACTTCTTTGTGTTTGTGCACCGAAATAAGCTTCGGCGGGCACTTTCACTTCACCCATGGTATCTTTTTCTATGCGGTAATTCATGATGTTGTTTTAAAAAAATAAAATGCAAAAGTACAAAAAACGTTACAGGAAAGAAATGAGCATTTCAGCTAAATATTGAAAGCATAGGATCAGGATTTTTTTCGGTGTTGAAAGAGTATTTCATTAAATTATGAAGTATCTTTAGAAAAATTCATCATCATGCGATTGACCAAATTTATAGGCATTATCAGTTTATTTTTTTTAGCAGGTTTACCTGCCCGGGCACAACAAAAACACCTGTTTAGTTTATCTGCTAATGATTTTTTATTAGACGGTAAACCATTTCAAATAATCAGTGGTGAAATGCATCCGGCCCGGATACCTTATGCTTATTGGCGACAGAGGATCCAAATGGCTAAAGCGATGGGATGTAATACAATTGCCATATATGTTTTTTGGAATTACCAGGAAACCGCACCGGGAGTATGGGATTTTAAAAATGGGAATCATAACATTGCGGAGTTTATCAAAATTTGCCAGGAAGAAAAAATGTGGGTACTCTTCAGGCCCGGCCCTTATGTTTGCGGTGAATGGGATTTTGGAGGTTTGCCTTTCTGGCTTTTAAAGACACCCGATATAAAAATCAGGTGTATGGATCCAAGATATATGCATGAGGTGGAAATATATGTACAACATATTTCCAAAGAAATAAAACCATTTCTCGTAACAAATGGGGGGCCCATTCTGATGGTACAAGTGGAAAATGAGTATGGGAGCTATGGAAATGATAAAACCTATTTGCAGACTCTGAAAAAATTATGGACGGATAATGGCATCAATGTGCCCTTTTATACCGCTGATGGAGCGACAGCTTTTATGCTGGATGCAGGTACTGTGGAAGGAGCTGCCATAGGATTAGACAGTGGCAGTGATGAAGATGATTTTGCCGAAGCAAAAAAAGCAAATCCAAATGTACCTTCTTTCAGTAGTGAGACTTATCCGGGATGGCTTACGCATTGGGGAGAACAGTGGGCCAGACCTGATACGAATGACCTTAAAAAAGAGGTGACTTTTTTACTGAAAAATAAGAAATCATTCAATTTTTATGTCATACATGGAGGTACAAATTTTGGTTTTTGGGCGGGTGCCAATGGTGGCGGAAAGACCTACCAGGCGGATATTACCAGTTATGATTATGATGCACCCATCAATGAGCAGGGAAATCCTACAGCAAAATATTGGATGATTCGTAACCTGATTCAGGAATATAATGGGACGCATTTACCCGACATCCCGGCTGCCATTCCTACTATAGAAATACCGGCAATAACATTGCAGCCTTTTACAAGTATTTGGAATGAATTGCCAAAGCCCGTTTTATTACCTCAACCAAAACCCATTGAATATTTTAATCAACAAAGTGGATTAATTTTATATAAGACCACTTTGATTGGCAATAAAAGCGGCAAGCTGAGGATTAGTGAACCGCATGATCTAGCATTTGTTTTTTTGAATGACCAATTCATTGATACCATCTATCGGGATGGGGGACGATGGGAAATTAATATTCCAAAATCCGATGTTAAAAACCCGGTATTAGAAATCTTAGTAGAAGCAATGGGGCGCATCAATTTTGGGTCTGATATGACGGATCGAAAAGGGATAACTGACCGGGTCACCTTAAATGGAATGACTTTAATGAACTGGGAAACTTATTCATTACCTCTGGATGAACCCTTTATAAAATCTCTCAAGTCAGCCAACAAATTAGCAGACCGGAATGGAACCTTTTTCAAGGCAGATTTTGAATTGGATCATGTGGGAGATACATACTTGGATATGCAACATTTTCAAAAAGGGGTTGTATGGGTCAATGGCCATAACCTCGGCCGGTATTGGAACATAGGCCCACAACAACGTTTATATTGCCCGGCTCCCTGGCTTAAAAAAGGAAAGAATGAAGTCATTGTTTTAGATTTATTTACTTCAGCACCGGCAGAAATTTCAGGCAAAAAGGAGCCGGAATAAACGGTTAAGCTTTGTTTGATTTTATATTTCACAAACTAATTTTGCGTTATGTTTGCGTCATATTATTTGATTATGAAGAACCTCTTCTTGGGATTAATCAATCTATGCTTTTTAGGGTGTCATAGTAATGTTCCTACTATTCCTGCTAAAGATACCATTTCAACAGTAATACAAGATACGGTTATTCAAAAAGTGGATTCCGTTGTATCAAAACCAACAATGCCGGATACAGCCCATGTAATTTATCTCACATTTGATGATGGACCATTAATAGGCACTGAAAATGTGATTGAAGTGATGAATAATTTTGCCTTACCGGCAACGATGTTTATGGTGGGCAAACATACTCAGGCTGATAAGGAAATGCAGAATAGCTTTTTAATGGCTTATAATGATAATTTATTGCAAGTCTCCAGTCATAGTTATTCTCATGCAAATAATCGCTATCGCTTATTTTATCAAAATCCACAAGGTGTACTGGAAGATTTTAATAAAAGCGCCGCCCTGCTTCATCTCCAAAATAAGGATGCACGCTTACCCGGAAGGAATACATGGAGGGTAGGATCAAAACAGAGAAATGATCCGGCTGCTCATTCTCAACAAGCCGCCGACTTATTAAAGGAAAATGGATACTCACTTTTCGGTTGGGATATAGAATGGCAACACTATGACAATGGAGAACCTATTCAAACTGTATCTCAATTGTTAAGGATGATAACAAATGCTATTCAGGATTCTTCCCGGTGCTTTACACCGCATAAATTGGTGTTGTTAAGCCATGATCAAATGTTTGCCAAAAAAGAAAATAAAGAAAAATTAATTGAATTAATTAATGGATTAAAGGCCAAGGGCTACCGCTTTGAACTAATAAAGAATTACCCGAGAGGATAAAAAATTATTGGGGACTTACTAAAGTTTATTTCCTGGAACATTATGCCGAAGATATTTTTTAGAAAATAAAAACGCTGGCATTGCCAAACATTTTTGTTGAATGAAGAGCTTCACTTCATTAAATCAATCATTATGAAAACAAAGATCGTCATCGCTATTTCCGGAATATTTTGGCATTTCTTGGGTTGGTATCCCTCTTTATGACAACATCAGTTCTTTTTGATTTATTTGGAATCAGGGCAAAAGAAGGGAATTATGTCTTGTTTGTTGTAGTAGCAAATTTTATTTGTGCGTTTCTCTATCTGGCAGCAGCTTATGGGTTTTTCTTCACCAAAAAATGGACTTCAAAAATGCTCTTTATAGCAAGTGGAATACTGCTCCTCACATTTATTGCACTGGGCTTTTATATTGCTTCCGGAGGTATCTATGAATTTAAGACAGTCCTGGCAATGACTTTCAGGACGCTGATTACTATTGCTTTTGGATATATCGCCTATAAATTTATTTATTAATGATCTTGATTTGAAAAAAGACCGTTAAATGGATCATGAGGTCTCCCCAAATTATCTTTCACACCTGACACGAATCATTTTATGATATGTTGCTGATCATTTTTCAGGAACAATCCTATTTTTAAGTTTGACCAAAAAGCAATTATGCTTTCTTAGAATGCATGTTACATTTTAAGTGTAACATAAGTCACAAGAATCAGTGTTTCTTTAACGGAACTTTGCCTCACTGAATGAGATTAAATGAGGTTGTTTGAACAGTACGGATCTTGGATGTTTGAACAGGAATTTTCGGTTTGCAGGGAAAAATTTCGAAAGACGAAAATGGTTTTGTGTAGCATGATTATCTTAACATGAAATCAATTATGAAACATTTTTATTCAATTAATAAAACAGATTATGAAAAAAAATATGGGAGTGCTGGATAAAATGGTCAGAGTATCTGCTGCAATACTAATTGGCATTTTATATTTTACACATATCATTAATGGAACGTTGGCCATGATATTACTCATTATTGCCGGTGTTTTTATAGTGACCAGCTTTATCAATTTTTGCCCGATGTATCATTTATTGGGTATTTCCACAAAGAAAAAAATGAATCAATCTCAAGAAAAAAAGTAATCAAATGACACACGAAGTTGATGTACAATGGATGGGGAAAATGCAATTCAATGCCTTGGTAAATGGGCATACCATTATTATGGATGCACCTGAACGGGTAGGCGGTGAAGATCATGGGCCTATTCCAAAACCTTTTGTATTAACGGCTCTTGCAGGGTGTACCGGTATGGATATCGCGGCCATTTTGCGAAAGGCAAATAAAAACCCGGATATATTTGATATCAAAGTAAAAGGCGAGATAAGCAAAAGCATCCCCATTCAATATATTGCCATTCATGTGATTTATGATTTCATGGGAAAAGATGAAAATAAGGAAGCTACTCTTAGTGCGGTGACGGATTCTCAGGAAAAGTTATGTGGTGTAAGCAGTATGCTGAAAAAAGCTTTGCCGGTTACCTGGGAAATTAATTATAATCATCAGCAAATATTTAATAATAAAATTTCCCTGGTGGCAAATGCATAACCATTTATATAGAAAACGATGAGGATTTTTTTTAATAAATATTGGCTTTCAATTACCGGGTTAGTGGCAGGCGCATTAGTGGGCTACCTATATTATTATTTTGTAGGGTGTAATTCTGGTACCTGCCTTATCACATCCAGGCCGGTAAACAGTACCTTATATGGTTCACTGATGGGTGTTTTGCTATTCAATCTTTTTAAAAGAGATATTCAAAAAAATACAAATGATAAAAGCAATAAAGCGTATTTTGGGCATAAGCCCTAAAACAGATTATGGAGCATTGATGCGGGAAGGTGCCATTATTTTAGATGTTCGGAGTAGGGGTGAATATGAAACAGGTCATATCCGGGATTCCATCAATATTCCGGTGGATCAACTAAGCAAACATATTTCGAAATTAGGCGATAAAAATAAATGCATTATCTGTTGTTGTGCATCCGGAATGCGTAGTGGATCTGCAAAAAGAATTTTGGATTCTCATGGTTTCAAATCCGTATTGAATGGTGGAGGATGGAGGAGCCTACAAAATAAAATTTTGAAAGAGTAAGAAAGGATCATTGCTTTTCACAAATTGGTAATAGGAGGAAGAATAGTTTGAAGAAATTTGCTTCAAAATAAAAAACGTGACATAACGGACTAACCTCTATTTAATAATTTACAATTTGCTCTTCTATTCCTTCCGGAATTTCTCTCCACTCATATTGTTGATTTCTCAATTGAGGTTCAAATCCTGCATCACGAATAGAATCTTGTATTGTTTTATAGGTAAAACGATGAGGTGCACCGGCGGCGCTGACAACGTTTTCTTCTATCATGATACTACCGAAATCATTCGCGCCGGCATGTAAACAAACCTGTGCGGTATTTTTTCCTACGGTGAGCCAACTGGCCTGGATATTTTTGATGTTCGGCAACATAATTCGGCTCATTGCTATCATGCGGATATATTCTTCAGAAGTAACCAGATTATGAACTCCCCTGATACGTGCAAGTAAGGTATCTACATCCTGGAATGTCCAGGGTATAAAAGCGAGAAAACCTTTTGCATGCTCTGGTTTACGTGATTGAACTTCACGAATACGTACAAGATGTATAAAACGTTCTTCTATAGTCTCTACATGGCCAAACATCATGGTGGCGCTGGTAGTAATATTCAGCAGATGCGCTTCATGCATGATGTGAAGCCATTCATCAGCGCCACATTTTCCTTTACTAATTAAGCGGCGAACCCGGTCTATGAGTATTTCAGCGCCTGCACCGGGTAATGAATCTAAACCGGCATCTTTTAAGGCTACCAGTACATCATGGTGATTCATTTTTTCAAGTTTGCATATATGGGCTACTTCAGGTGGCCCTAATGCATGTAATTTCAATGTCGGGTATTCCTGTTTGATTTGACGGAATATATTTGTATAAAAATCTAATCCAAGTTTTGGATGATGTCCGCCTTGTAATAATAATTGATCACCCCCATAACGAAAAGTCTCGTCAATTTTTTTGCGATAAGTCGGCATCTCTGTGATATATGCATCTTGATGCCCCGGTATCCGGTAAAAATTGCAAAATTTACAATTGGCAATACAAACATTGGTCGTATTAACATTCCGGTCTATTTGCCAGGTCACTTTTCCATGTGGTACCTGTTTTTTCCTAAGTATATCAGCTATATTCATCAACTCTGAAAGTGGTGCATGGGAATATAGATAAACACCCTCTTCAACACTCAGGAACTCAAAATTCAATGCTTTTTTATATAAAGTTGCAATTTCCATCCTTAGATATTATTGAAGGCAAAATTACAATAAGCCAATTGATATATACTATACGGATCGGTTTTTTAAACGGATAGATGGTTTGTTTTTTCAACAACAAACCTGTAATTTCCCAAAATTAAAAGAATTGAAACCGTGCAAATGCGCAACGCCTTTCTTAAACTCTGTTGTATGATGCTTCTGGGCATCATTCTTTTACCCAAAACGCTTTATACCCAGGAGGAATTTGTAGCACCTTCGGCAAAATATATTACTTCCATTCCATTTAAAATATTGACGGGAGGCATTATTATCGTTAATGCAAAATTTGATGATAAAGATGATACGTTACATTTTGTTTTCGATACAGGAAGCGGTGGTATTTCCCTGGACTCGGCAACAACAGATAAATTGAAAATTCCACGCGTTAAAAGTGATAAAATTGTAAAAGGTATTGCAGGAAATATTCAAGTTGATTTTGCCTATGACCATACCCTGCATTTTTATGGGCTTAGTGTAGAACATTTAGATTTTCATATCAATAATTATGATATCCTTACAGCGTCTTATGGTATTCGAATAGATGGCATAATCGGATATAGTTTTTTGCGTCGTTATATCGTCATGATCAATTACGACAAGCATATGATGGATATTTATTCACCCGGCGCTTTAGATTATCCCAAAGGAGGTTATGTCTTAAAACCACAATTCAGTACCCTGGCCAGACTGGATGTGAATATTCAAGATAATAACCGCATCCTCACAAAATATTATTTCGATACCGGGGCAGGCCTTTGTATGTTATTAAGTGAAGACCTTGTACAAGACAGTGCTTTATTTAAAAAAAGACGAAAATTTTACCCAACACAGGCTGAAGGATTGGGAGGAAAAAAAACCATGTATTTAACCTATATAAAGGATATAAAAGTAGGACCTTACCGCTTTAAAGATGTACCTGTATATGTGTTTGATGATACCTATAAAGTGACATCTTATCCACAGACAGGCGGTCTTATCGGTAATGATATTTTACGCCGATTTAATATCATTTTAAACTATCCCAAACAGGAAATTTTTATCAAACCCAATAAGAATTTCAGTGACTCTTTTGATTATTCTTATACCGGTCTCGGAATTTATCTGATCAATGGAGCCATTACAATTACGGACATTATGAAAGGCTCTCCTGCTGAAAAAGCAGGTTTTAAAATAGGTGATGTGATATTGGGTGTAGGCAGTAATTTTTCAAATAATATACTGGCATACAAAACTTTGTTACAATCTGCCAGAGCAAGGTTAAATATCGTGATAATGCGGGAAGGCGACCTGATGGAAATTAAACTGAAAGTAAAGAGTATTTATTGACCGGATGGTCATATACAATGCTTCATCAGTGAATGGATGATCTTTTATGGGTGAATTATGGGTTAAAATCCAACGACCATTTATCCAATAATTTATGGAGGATAAAGAAAAATGCTAACTTGAAATCGTTTCCATTCATTTTAAAAAAAATATATGAGAAAATATACTCTGTTTTATGCTTGTGCTTTATTGTTCACGGCATGTTCTAATCCTTCAGAGAAAACTTTTATTGCCATCAATGGCATAGATTCATCGCGAAAACCCGGTGACAACTTTTTTTTATATGTAAATAAAAAATGGGAGGATACCGCACAGATTCCTGCCTCTCAATCCGGAGTAGGAGCTTATATGTTTATGAATTATCCACAAAGGTTGCGTTTACAGGGAATCCTGGATAGTGTTTCAAAGGCCCCTAATGCAGCCGGTTCAATCGCTCAAAAGGTAGGTGATTTTTATTTATCCGGAATGGACACGGCTACCATTAATCAAATGGGTTTTAATCCTATAAAACCCATCCTGGCAAAAATTGATGGTATACAGGATATTTCATCTCTTCTCCAATTTGTCAGCAGTGAAGCTAAAAATTATAATGCATCTTTAATTGCATTTGGAATAGGCCCCGGCAATAAAAACAGTAAACTGAATATTGCACATTTATATCAAACTGGTATAGGGCTCCCCGAGCGGGATTATTATTTTAAATCAGACCCGGCAAGTAAAAACATTCAACAGGCATATAAAAATTTTCTTTCCACTTTATTTGTCCTTATTGGTAATGATTCACTCACCGCAAAAAAAGATGCTGAAATTGTTTATCACATTGATTTGCAGCTCGCTGCTGCCCATAGGAATAATATTGAACTTCGTGATGTAAATGCGAATTATAATATGATGGCTGTGACTGAATTATCAAAACGTGAACCCAATATGGATTGGAATAAAGTGCTGGATGAACTGGGCGCCAAAACCGATTCTATAGATGTAGCACAACCTGCTTACTATGATAAATTGAATACGCTACTTAAAACAATTCCGATAAGTGAATGGCAAATTTATTTGAAAGCCTCTAGTATGCGTAATTATGCAAGTGCATTAAGCAAGCCTTTTGTAGATGCAGATTTTGAATTCAATAAAGCCTTAACCGGTCAAGATATGCAAAAAACGAGAGGAGAAATAATGGCTAATGTGGTTGATCAACTCCTGGGTGACGGGATTGGTGAAATTTATGTAAAAAAATATTTTTCGGAGGAGGCCAAAAAGCGCATGCTGGAACTGGTTAATAATTTGCAGAAAGCATTTGCCGCGAGAATAGAAAATCTGGATTGGATGAGTGACAGTACAAAAGTGAAAGCGAAAGATAAACTCTTTGCCATCACAAAGAAAATTGGCTATCCCGATATATGGAAAGATTACAGTAAATTAAATATTGTTAAAGGAAAATATTTTGAGAACATGGTTGCTGCTTGTTCCAATAACTATCAGTATGAATTATCTAAATTAAATCAACCGGTTGACCGGAATGAATGGTTTACTTCAGCATCCACAGTCACAGCTTATTATAATCCATTTGCAAATGAAATTGTATTTCCCGCAGGGATTTTACAGGCACCTTATTTTGATGAAAATGCAGATGATGCCTTAAATTATGGAGGTATCGGAATGGTTATCGGGCATGAAATGACCCATGCTTTTGATGATCAAGGCGCACAGTTTGATAAATATGGTAACGTAGAAAATTGGTGGACTAAAACAGACTATGAAAAATTCAAAGCAAAAACACAACAGGTCGTTCAACTTTATAATTCATTTACCGTACTGGATACAATGCATGTAAAAGGTGCCATGACATTGGGAGAAAATACGGCAGATATAGGCGGCGTAGCCATAGCCTATGATGCATTTAAATTGACAAAAGAAGGACAGGATACATCAAAAATTGATGGCTATACCCCTGATCAGCGCTTCTTTTATTCAATTGCCAGAATATGGAGGGTAAAAATGAAAGATGAATTCCTGCGTTACTGGATTAATAATAACCCTCATTCACCACCCATGTGGCGTGTTAATGGCCCACTCATGAATTCAGTACATTTTTATGATGCTTTTCATGTGCAACCCGGTGATAAAATGTATTTACCGGAAAATGAACGGATTCATATCTGGTAATGTATAAGGACTGAGCATTATTCATCACACTATGAAATGCGAACCTGGATAAAGGTTTCGATTGCTTATTCTTTAGTGAAAATAAGATATGTTTTTTATTGAAAAATGCGATTAACCATTCATGCTGGCTAAAAATTCTTCATTACTTTTTGTGCCACGCATGCGCTTCAATAATTCATTCATTGCTTCTTCGGTATTCATATCATTGATATATAAGCGGAGAATATTCATACGTTGCAGTACTTCTTTGTCCAGTAATAAATCATCTCTTCGGGTAGAGGAGGCTACAAGATCAATAGCAGGGAAAATACGTTTATTGGCTAATCGGCGGTCGAGCTGTAATTCCATATTACCCGTTCCCTTAAATTCTTCAAAAATCACTTCATCCATTTTACTGCCGGTCTCTATTAAAGCCGTAGCAAGAATGGTGAGAGAACCGCCAAATTCAATTTTCCTGGCTGCGCCAAAAAATTGTTTTGGTTTCTGCATGGCATTTGCTTCAACGCCACCACTTAATACTTTTCCACTGGCAGGTGCAACGGTATTGTGCGCTCTGGCAAGCCGTGTAATGGAGTCCAGCAGGATTACTACATCCTGACCGCATTCTACCAGACGCTTAGCTTTTTGCAAAGCAATTTGCGATACACGCACATGCTTTTCCGCCGGTTCATCAAATGTAGAAGCAATCACTTCTGCTTTTACACTTCTTTCCATATCTGTTACTTCTTCCGGACGCTCATCAATAAGTACGACCATGAGATAGCACTCCGGATGATTTTTTGCAATGGCATTTGCCACTTCTTTGAGAAGCATGGTTTTTCCCACTTTTGGCTGTGCCACAATCAAGCCACGTTGTCCTTTACCAATCGGTGTAAAAAGATCAATAATGCGTGTACTAAAATTGGAAGGTTGTGTAAATAAATTTAATTTTTCATGTGGGAAAAGAGGGGTGAGATAATCAAATGGTACACGATCTCTAACATCATCCGGGCTTTTACCATTGATATTTTCCACCTTTAATAAAGCAAAATATTTTTCACCTTCTTTCGGAGGCCTCACAGAACCAAAAACTGTATCACCGGTTTTTAAACCAAATAATTTTATTTGTGAAGGGGAAACATATATGTCATCAGGTGAACTGAGGTAATTGTAATCAGAAGAACGTAAAAAGCCATACCCATCCTGCATCATTTCCAGGACGCCTTCTCCTTGGATGATACCATCAAACTCAATATTAAATGCAGATTCTTTTTTCTGTGGTTGTTTTTGAGGTAATGGTGGTTTGTTTTGTAAAGAAGGGGTTTTAACTTCATCTACTTTATTTTCAAGAGATTCATTTCCTTCTTCAGGATCATTTTCATCCAGGGATACCGGCTCATCATCATGGAAAATACTGAGTAATTTGCTACTCAGCTCAGGCATCATGTTTTCAGAATCAACTTCTGTTTCTTCCGTAGAAGGTGTTTTTTCTTCCGGGCTTGATTTTTTATGAATTTGTTTTTTTACTGTTTTTTGCCTTGAAGCCTGAGCTTTTTCTGCCGGCGTTGTTTCTGTCATTACCTCAGCTTCTTCGGAAGTATTGGAAGTAGTTGCTTTTATAATTCTTTTTCTTTTTGGTTTTTCGGAATTTACAGATGTGTTTTCTTTCATATTAAGGGCTTGCGAGTCCAGGATTTTATAAATAAGATCCTGTTTGTTTAATTTTTTTATATCAGTGAGTTTTTGTTGTTCTGCGATATCATGCAACTCGGGCAGGAGCATATCGTTTAATTGCAAAATGTCATACATAGAATAAGATAGGTATTAATTGAAAAAATTTTCTTGATGGAAGAGGCTAAAGAAATTGTAGCGTTATATTAAAAATTGTGATTGAATTACCTGGCGAGCTGAGCGGGTTTTAAATCGGGCTTTTCAGCTTGTTTCCGGTGAAATATTGCTGCAAATATAGCGTATGGAAAATTAAATGGCAATTTTTTTTAATTAATTTTTTGGAGTTATTACGGGTATCGTTGGAAAATTTAAAAATGATAATTGAATATTTTCCTGCTTCAATTCTTTTAAAATTTCAAAATAGATATGTTGCTGCGCATTCATATAATCCATGTAAGATGAAGTCTTGATATGATAAACGGTTTCAAACTGTATGGATGTTTCACCCAAGCCGGATAGATGGCTTCTATCAAAAGTTGTATTCGGTGTTGCTTCAATAATCTGGCGAATGATATCCGGGATTTTCCGGAGTTGAAGAAGCGCTGTATCTTCCGGTATGCGAATGACAAATGTAATCCTTCGTTGTTGCATATCCTGAAAATTCTGGATAGTGGATTTTACTATTTCCGCATTCGGCATGATCAATAATTCTCCCGTTACACTTCGAATATGGGATGTTTTAATGCCTATCTTTTCCACTTCACCTGATTTCCCATTGATGGTTACACTATCCCCAATTTGAAAAGGTTTATCAAAGAAAATAACAAAATAACTGAATACATCTCCTAAAATATTTTGTGCTGCAAGGGCAATCGCAATTCCTCCAATCCCCAGTCCCGTAATGATTGTAGTAATATCATATCCCAGATTACTTATAAGCATCAACAAACCGATACTCCATATAACGATATTGATAATGACCAATAATCCGGATAATTGACGAATTCTTTCAGGTGGTTCGCCTTTAAATTCCATGAAGTGCACAATGATTGCATATACAAAGTGTATGATTATGCGTATAAAAAAGTAAGTTGTTACAAAGGCAAAGGCAAGACTAATATATTGATCAACTTTAGAAGTGATGTTGAGCTGTTCAATGCCATAATAAGCAATAGTAATATAGAGGAATGGAAATATGAATCGACTGGTTACATTAACTAAAATATCATTGAGCTTATACTTGCCATTTGAATGTAGAGATAGTTTTTTAAGAATACTTAAAATAAACTTTTTCAATAAACGTATAGTCAACCATCCCAATAGGATTCCTCCGGTTACCAAAAGATACGTTCGGTTACTATTCCCCCAGTAAACATGTTGTAAAAACTCTTTCATACTTGTTGCAAATGTAATGGTTCGGTTGTTTATCTTTTAGGGAATGGTCCGAAGCACTCCTTTTTAAAATAATTTTTTGACAAAAGAAAAAACGGCCGGCTTGGGAAATGACTTTTATATTTGCAGCCCTTAAAAAGTTTAATTTATAAGTTAAATAACAACTCCTATTTTAAAAGTTTTTTTACATGTTTGGTCAAAGAAAAAAAATAAAGGAAATATTGCAGCACGGCATTGCGGGCGATAAGGTAACCATCATGGGTTGGGTTCGTACTTTTCGCAATAATCAATTCATTGCAATCCAGGATGGCAGTTCACAGCGTAATTTTCAGATTGTGATGCCGGAAGGGATTCTCTCCGAGAGCGACCTGAAACGCATCACTACTGGAGCATCCCTTAAAGTAAAAGGCGAAGTTGTAAATAGTACGGGAAAAGGACAGGCACTGGAATTAAAAGCAACTTCAATTGAAATATTGGGTGATAGCGACCCGGAAAAATATCCTTTACAGCCAAAGAAACACAGCCTTGAATTTCTTCGTGAAAAAGCGCATCTCCGCTTCCGTACCAACACATTTGGCGCAGTGTTCCGGATCAGGCATTCCCTTGCATTTGCGATTCATCAGTTTTTTCATGAGCGCGGTTTTATTTACCTGCATTCACCTGTTATTACGGCAAGTGATGCAGAAGGCGCAGGTGAGATGTTCAGGGTAACTACTTTGCCGCTTGATCAATTACCGAAAACAGAGGAAAACGAAATTAATTTCCGGGAAGATTTTTTTGGTAAAAGCACACATCTTACGGTAAGCGGACAATTAGAAGCTGAGCTGGCGGCTACCGCTTTTGGTGATGTATATACATTTGGGCCCACCTTTAGAGCGGAAAACTCAAATACGACCAGGCATCTTGCCGAATTTTGGATGATAGAGCCGGAAATGGCATTTTATGATATTGAAGATAACATGAATCTGGCAGAAGCATTTATCAAAGCCATCATTCAATTTGTATTGGATCATAATAAAGAAGACCTCGATTTCCTTGCGGAAAGGCTTGCAGAAGAGGAAAAATCTTTGCCTGTAGATAAAAGAAGTGAGATGGGCTTGTTGGAAAAGCTGCAACTCGTGTGCAGAGAGCCTTTTGAAAGAATTACTTATACGGAAGCTATTGAGATATTACAGGCAAGCAGCTATTATAAAAAGAAGAAATTTAAGTTTGATGTTCAGTGGGGTATTGATTTACAAAGTGAACATGAACGATACCTGGTAGAAAAACATTTTAAAAAACCCGTAATCGTTACAGCCTATCCCGAAGGGATTAAAGCCTTTTATATGCGTATGAATGCAGATGGGAAAACGGTTGCGGCCATGGATATTTTAGCGCCTGGGATTGGAGAAATTGTGGGCGGATCACAAAGAGAGGAAAGGCTTGATAAATTATTGGATCGTATGGAAAAAATGAATGTGCCGACAGCTGAAATGCAATGGTACCTGGATATTCGACGCTTTGGTACGGTTCCTCATGCAGGTTTCGGACTGGGATTTGAAAGGATCGTACAATTTGTGACCGGTATGGGGAATATCCGTGATGTGATCCCATTTGCACGCACACCTAAGAATTGTGAGTTTTAGTAATGTTTTAATTTTTAGTTAGAATAAAAAACAGGAATTGATTTTTGCAAATAAAATGCGGCCCTTATATTTGCAGCCCGATTGGTGAAAAAGAACATTCACTTTTGATGGTGCGGTAGCTCAGTCGGTAGAGCAAAGGACTGAAAATCCTTGTGTCGGCGGTTCGATCCCGCCCCACACCACAACCTCTTTTTAAGAGGTTTTTTTTATGCCTCAGCGTAAGAGATTTTAATCTTTGATTCAATTCACAATCAAAAGCGCATCCCTTAGTTGATCCGGGATTCATTTATTTAATGATCGGCTGAATCAATGGCAGGCTGAATTGCTGCAGTAGTTAAAGCCTGTTTTTGTTGAAAAGTATGTTGTACGGGTTTGGTTGCATTGCAGGTACCTAAAGCCCAATATAGAAGAAGGAAAATTAAAATAGTACTAAAACATCCTCCACCTAATTTTTTGGCACCATAACCGGCAATCAATGCCCGAAAAAATTTATTCATACGGATAAAAGTTTAGGATATATAAATGAATATGACCTGTATTTAATTTTATTAAAAAGTTTTACCAGCCTTTCAATTCACGAAAGTGGCCATTTAATTTTATTTTTTCTTTCAATGCTTCCATATCATTTACAATAGGCAATACTTTCTTGAGGTGCCTGTTTAAGTATTCGAGCCGTTGATTTTCTTCAGGTAATTCAAGTAATTCGTATTCCTCTGCCAGGGAAAGCCCGGCAGCATGAGCCAGGTCATAACTATTCAGTTCTTTATCCGGTTTGGAAAATGACTTTGTGATATGGAGTGCATCATGAAGTAAACGCACCATTTTCAAAACCTTATTCTTAAAAATAAATTTACCCTGGTCAATTCTTTCGGGATATGCTACAATAGCGCCCTGGTATAGTTTATCCGGCACTTCAGATAAAATTTCTATTATGGAAAAAACTTGCTGACCCAGAACCGTAATATCCAGTTTACCATCCGGGTATTTTTTTACAATTTGTTCAAGTGATATCAGGCATCCTGTTTGAGCAATTTTATTATCCAGGATGCATGGAATGCCAAATTTTTTTTTTGATTGATCTATATCATTTATCAGTTGCTTATACCTTTCTTCAAAAATATGCAGGTTAATTCTCTCTCCCGGAAATACGACAAGATTCAGCGGAAATATGGGAATAAAATTGATCATGTCTTTTTTATTTGATTATCATCATGTTTGCAATATAAACTTTTTCCTTTTCATTAGAAATGTTGTGTTTTGAAAACAACAAGGATTTCCTTTAGGTTTGCAATCATGTTTGAAAACCTTCTTACACGAATTACTTCGGGAGATCAACAGGCTTTAGCCCGTGCCATTAGCCTGGTTGAAAATGAAGCGCCCGGCTATTTTGATTGGTTGAAAAAATTACCTGTTACAGATGTAAAATTAATAGGGATTACGGGCCCTCCCGGATCCGGGAAAAGTACATTGGTTGATGGTTTGATTGAAGGTTTATTGCAAAAGAATAAAAAGGTAGGCGTATTATGTGTAGATCCCTCATCTCCTTTTCATCAGGGCGCCTTATTAGGCGATCGTATCCGAATGAATGAATGGTTTACAAACCCAAATGTTTTCATTCGCTCTCTTTCTTCCAAAGGTCGTTTAGGCGGGTTAAATCCTCGCACGTTAGCAATATCAGAAGTGATGAAGGTGGCAGGATTTGATGCCATCCTCATTGAGACTGTCGGCGTGGGGCAGAATGAAGTGGAGATTGCATCTCTTGCCGATACAACAGTGGTTGTATTGGTGCCGGAATCCGGTGATTCTATGCAGGCTATAAAATCCGGCTTACTGGAAGTGGCAGATATTTTTGTTGTCAATAAATGCGATCGACCTGGTGCGGATATTTTCATTAAAAATTTGTCTTCTGCAATGGCACGGGGTTTTAAAAAAAATGAAAACCCTATTCCAATTGTAAAAACAAATGCACTCTTACGAAAAGGAATAGATCATTTATTAAGTGAGCTAGAAAAAGCCTCAACGAAAGAAAAAAAACATGCTGCCGGAAATAGATTATTTGCACAAAGAGCCTGGTACGAAATACAGCGATATTGCATGAAAGATCTAACAGTGGAAATGTTAGAAAAAGAAATAGAGAACATGCCGGAGAGAAAATTGAACCTCTATCTTTTTTTAGAAAAGTATATCAGGCAGGAATTTAAATAATTTAAGGAAGTAAAAATGAACTGGCAGCCCCTGATGTTTGATTCAGGTTTGGAAATACATGTTTCCCGGTATTCGGATCATCATAATCATTGGAAAAAAAGGCATCTCCATATCCTTTGATATAAATACTATCTCCTGAATGAAACCCCAGAGAATAAAAATAATCAAATCCGACTTTTAGTGCTCCGGTCGCATTATTAAGCTGGAAGACTTTACTGTATGCAGTATAAAGCGCACTGGAAACATCTGAAGAAGTCCCATAAAAAAAGCGAATGCCGCGTGGTTGATCAGGAGTGCCCGCAGGGTCAATGGAAGGGCGCATGATAACTGAATCATTATGAATATTAATTGTCATGGAAGAAAATGTAGTGGTTGAAAATTTCCCTAAAGTAACCAGAGGTACGATAGATGGATTATTATAAGCATCTCCATTATTATTAAATCCAACTAAAGTGTAAGTTCCATAACCGGGTTTGGAATATACTAAATTGTATTTCCCGTTTTGCAGACCATTTAATATATATCTTCCGGCAGAATCACTCACTGTACTGATACCGGTATTTTCTGCGGTCACTTGCATGCCTGCAAAAGGTTGGGGATTGTTTAAGTCATCAACCAGCCTAAGAACACCTCGAATCTGCCCATAGGATATATTGGAACTCTCCTTATTACAGGCCCATGATAAAAGGCTTATCATTATGAACAGGGGTAAAAGATTTTTATTCTTGGATAACATAAAACATGTTTATTTAAATAATAATAATTTTTCTATCTGCGGAGCAAAATGAGCGTACTCAAGTCGGTGGATTTTTGTGGCCAGGGATGCGGGTGTCTCATTCTTGTCCACAGCACATTTTTCCTGAAAAATAATTTTTCCATGGTCATATAATTCATCAACGTAATGAATGGTAATGCCACTCTGTTTTTCCTTGTGCGCTATGACAGCTTCATGAACATGCATGCCGTACATTCCTTTGCCGCCGTAGGCTGGTAATAAAGCGGGATGAATATTAATGATTTTTTGCGGAAAAGCCTTAATTAAATTTAAAGGTATTTTCCAAAGAAATCCTGCAAGCACGATAAAATTTATTTTATAGGATTCAAAAACAGGAAGGTAAACATCTTTTAAAAAAAATTTTTCCTTCTCCAGAATGAGTGTCGGAATATTGTTTTTATTTGCAATGTGTAAAACCCCGGCTTCCCGATTATTTGAAACGATTAATGCAATGGATATAGAATCAGAACTTTTAAAATAAGAGATGATTTTATCCGCATTGCTACCTGTGCCGGAAGCAAATATAGCGATACGATATAAGGGTGTTTTATTCAAAAGCAAAAAAATGATTTTAAAAACAGCCAGCAAAAATGAATGAAAATTTTCAAAGCATCATAACATTTTTTAGTTGTGAAAAAAAAATTAAATCGTTTGGGTTTTGTCAATTTGGTGTCATACTTTTGCCTTTAACCAGCGGAAATTTTTCCAAATATTTATAATTGAACTGTTTTTATGACCCATTTAAAAAGTATTGCCGGAAAATTTATAACCCTTTCTACAATATGTTTTTCCCTACTAACTGCAGGCCAACTGAAGGCCCAGGACGGCAAAGCACTTTTTATTCAAAATTGTGCTGCTTGTCATGATCCAAAAATGCAGAGGGATCTTACGGGACCTAATTTAAAAGGCGTTGAAGACCGCTGGCCGGACAAAGACAAATTACATGCCTGGATACATAACAGTGGATCCGTGATTGCCAGTGGATTTCCATATGCGGTAAATCTTTTCAAATCGCATAATAATATCAGTATGCCGGCATTCACAAACCTGAGTACTGCCGATATTGATGCTTTGTTAAGCTACATCAAAACGGAGGGAAGTAAACCCGTGGCTGCTGCTCCTGCAGCCGGGGCACCGGGAACGGAAACAGCCGCTTCATCAGAAAGTAATAACAGCCTGATCTTTGGAATATTTACTTTAATCCTGGCTATAGTTGCTTTTATCTTATTGCAGGTAAATGCAAATCTTAAAAAATTATCTGATGAAAAATCTGGTATCCCCGCCACGGAACCCGTACCGGTATGGAGAAATAAAGTTTATATCACATTTGCTGTATTAGTATTATTCTTATTAGGTGGTTATTATTTAGTGATGGGAGCAATTGGCCTGGGACGAAGCCAGGATTATGAACCGGTACAGCCTATTTATTATTCTCATAAAGTGCATGCCGGCATTAACCAGATTAATTGCCTTTATTGCCATGGTGGCGCACAGGCCGGAAAACAGGCTACAATCCCTTCCGTGAACATTTGTATGAATTGTCATATGGCGATCAATGAGTATAAAGGAGAAGCCTTGCATGATGCAAATGGAAATGAAATTAATGGCACTGATCAAATTAAAAAATTATATCAGTATGCCGGTTATACAGAAGGCCAGCCCTGGGATCCTTCTAAAGCAAAACCTATAGAATGGGTGCGGATACATAATCTTCCGGATCATGTTTATTTCAACCATTCTCAACATACAATGGTAGGAAATATTCAATGCCAGACCTGTCATGGTGAAATACAGAAAATGGATGAGGTGAAACAATTCGCTCCTTTAAGTATGGGTTGGTGTATAGGTTGCCACCGTACCACCAAAGTAAATTTCCCTGATGCAAACGGGAATGGTGGAAACCAATTTTATAACATGTATGAGAAATATCATGAAGATTTGAAAAATCATGTTCTTGATAGTGTAACTGTTGAAACAATTGGTGGTACTGAATGTCAGAAATGTCATTATTAAAAAAATTGTTGAAATATTAAATGGATATTCTGATATACAAATTTTATTTTCAGAATTCCGGCTTTCAATGTTGATTTAAATTTACAGAATGGAACAAAAAAAATATTGGCAAAGCTTTGGAGAACTCAATGATTCCGATGCATTCCGCAAATCCGGAAAAGATGAATTCCGGGAAATGTTACCTTTCGAAGCAGAAGATAGCAAAAATTTTTTAGAGGCCCCTACAGCCCGCAGGGATTTTTTAAAGTACCTGGGTTTTACGACTGCAGCAGCAGCCATTGCAGCCAGTTGTGAAGTGCCGGTAAAAAAGTCAATTCCTTTTGTAAATAAGCCGGAAGATATTTTCCCGGGTAATGCCTATTATTATGCAACTACCTATGTTGAAGATGGGGAGGCCGTGAGCATTTTAGCCAAAGTGCGTGATGGCAGGCCCATCAAAATTGAAGGAAATGAACTTTCTCCTATTACCTTTGGAGGTACTTCGGCACGTGTGCAAGGTTCAGTCCTTGATTTGTATGATACTGCACGTCTTCGTTATCCTTTAATTGATGGAAAAGAAGTGACCCTCGAAGCCATTGACAGATCCGTTTTAAATGCAATAGGTGCAGCTTCTCCTTTAGTACTTTTAACCAGTACCATCAATTCGCCCACATCATTAGAAATTATCAACCAATTTTTAGCAAAATTTCCGGGTAGCCGTCATGTTATGATGGATGCGGTTTCTTATGATGGTATGTTATCGGCCAATGCGCTTTGTTATGGAAAAAGGATGATCCCATCTTACCGATTTGATAAAGCTAAAACTGTTGTAGGTATTGGCGCGGATTTCTTAGGCACCTGGCTTTCTCCTATTGAATTTGCAAATCAATATTCCAAAGGCAAAAAAATAAATGAAAAGGCTCCTTCAATGAGCCATCATATACAGTTTGAAACAGTAGCCAGTCTTACCGGCTCCAATGCAGATGACCGTTATTTACATCGTCCATCAGAAACCGGCGCTATAGCCATTGCTTTATACAATGCAGTGAATGGTCAGGCTGTTACCAATATTACAGATACGACTCTAAAAACCGGAATTGAGAAAACTGCAAAAGAATTATTAGCAAATAAAGGAGCAGCATTGGTTGTATCTGGAAGTAACGATATCAATGTACAGGTGATCATTAATTCAATTAATGAAACCATAGGAGCAGGCGGTAATACTATTGACTGGTCATCAGGCTTAAATTATAAACTGGGTAATGATGCAGATTTTGCAAAATTACTTGATGACATGAATGCCGGCACGGTGGGAACTTTAATTGTACATGGAGCGAACCCGGCTTATGCTTCATTTAATGCAGCCAAGTTTGCCAGTGGAATTAAAAAAGTAAAGGTTTCCATTTCATTAAATCCAAGACTTGATGAAACAGCGCAACTTTGTAAATATATAATGCCTGATAGTCATTTCCTGGAAAGCTGGGGTGATGCAGAACCCAAATCCGGTTATTATTCTTTAATGCAACCTACTATTTATCCTTTATTTAAAACAAGGCAGTGGCAGGATAGTTTACTTAAATGGAGTGGTGCTAATACAGATTACCTTTCCTTTTTAAAATCTTACTGGACTGGTAAATTAGGCGGAGAAATGGCCTGGGATAAAGCGCTGCAAGATGGCGTGATCAATCCTGGTGGAACCATTCAAAAAACACCGGTTACCAATATTCAGGATACAGCTAAAGCGGTCATAGCTCCGGTTATAGAAACCCTTAGATCGGCCACATTTAATGGAGGTGCTGTTGCTACATCAATCAATGCATTAGGAACTGCTAAGAAAGGCGGAAATATAGAATTAGTATTATATCAGAAAGTAGGTATTCGGGAGGGGAAAGGAATCACCAATCCCTGGTTACAGGAAATGCCCGATCCCATTACTAAATGTACCTGGGATAATTATGTAATTATCTCGCCAAAGATGGCAAAAAGCTTATTGAAAATTGATCTTGCAAGTACGAGTCAATCGGATGATTATGAAGTACATCCGGAAAAACATATATTAAAGGTATCAGTAGGGTCTCAATCCATTGAATTACCTGCGCTTATCATTCCCGGAACCCATTCAAATGTTATCGGTATAGCATTGGGTTATGGACGGACTGATAAAATTGGTAAAGTCGCTGCAGGTGTGGGTAAGAATGCTTATCCTTTTGTTTTATATAATACTTCAGGCGCTCAATATTTTCAAAGTGATGTTCAGGTAACCAATACCGGTAATACCTATAAAGTAGCTTTAACTCAAACACATAACCTGATAGATACTCCAATGGGTAATCGGGTAGAAGTGATGAAGGAAATGACACTGGGTGAATTTAAAGCAAATCCAGATGAAATATTAAATGAACGGGATGAAGAATTAAAACCTTGGGGTGGTTTGGAAAATTATGAGAAAGTGGGCACCATGTATCCGTATTATGATAAACCGGGTATTCATTGGGGTATGAGTATTGATTTGAATTCCTGTGTAGGTTGTGGAGCTTGTGTAGTTGCCTGTCATTTGGAGAATAATGTACCTATTGTAGGGAAGAGTGAGGTCATGCGTTTTCATGATATGCACTGGATGCGCATAGATCGCTATTACAGTGGTGATATGGATAATCCTAAAGTTGTTTTTCAGCCACTGATGTGCCAGCATTGTAATAATGCACCTTGTGAAAATGTGTGTCCTGTTTCTGCAACCAATCATAGTTCAGAAGGGCTCAATCAAATGGCTTATAACAGGTGTATCGGTACACGATATTGTGCCAATAACTGCCCTTATAAAGTAAGGCGTTTCAACTGGGCTGATTATACAGGAGCAGATAGCTTCCCGGATAATCAGGATCAAACTATTGTCGGTGTTTTAGACCCTGCTGTTCATGTAATGAATGATGACCTGAGCCGTATGGTATTGAACCCGGATGTGACAGTACGTAGTCGTGGTGTAATGGAAAAATGTAGTTTCTGTGTTCAACGATTACAAGATGGAAAGCTCAAAGCCAAAAGAGCTGATCGTGCACTTTTAACCGGGGAGGATGGTCAGTGGGATGTGAAAACTGCATGCCAGCAATCTTGCCCAACAAATGCAATTGTTTTTGGAAATATCAATAATAGTAAAAGTGGAATATCGGTAGAAAGAATGGAAAATACAAAACGTAATTTTTATGTCCTGGAACAATTACATGTTATGCCAAATGTAAATTATTTAGTGAAGGTTAGAAATACAGAAGAACATCAGGCATAATCATTAATCATTAAAAAAAATTTTCACCCCTTCAATAAATAAATTGTAGGGAATAACCAATAACCAGATCAAATGCATCTTAAGTACGAAGCACAAATACGGGAACCTTTGGTAGATGGTGATAAAGATTACCATCAGGTATCAGAAGATATTTGCCGCCCCATTGAAGTGAAGCCTTCCAGGCTTTGGTACATTGGCTTTTTCATTTCCATTGCATTATTATTATTTGGCGTATGGAGTATTTATGACCAGGTAGTATATGGTGTAGGTCAATGGAATTTGAATAAGACTGTGGGTTGGGGATGGGATATAACTAATTTCGTTTGGTGGATTGGTATTGGTCATGCAGGTACACTTATCTCAGCGATCCTATTATTATTCAGGCAGGGATGGAGAACCGGTGTAAACAGGGCAGCAGAGGCCATGACCATCTTTGCTGTGATATGTGCCGGTCAATTTCCAATTTGGCACATGGGGCGTGTATGGCTCGCTTTCTTTATCATGCCCTACCCCAATTCTCGAGGTCCGGTTTGGGTTAATTTCAACTCACCACTTTTATGGGATGTGTTTGCGGTATCCACCTATTTTACGGTTTCCCTGCTGTTTTGGTACACCGGGTTATTACCGGATCTTGCATTAATCCGTGACAGAGCAAAAACTAAATTCAGGAAATTCTTTTATGGGATTACTTCATTTGGATGGACAGGGTCTACCAAGCACTGGCAAAGACATGAGGCTTTATCACTTGTATTAGCCGGCCTTGCTACACCACTGGTATTATCCGTACATACCATTGTATCTTTTGACTTTGCCACATCCGTTATACCGGGCTGGCATACCACCATCTTCCCTCCCTACTTTGTGGCAGGAGCAATCTTTTCAGGGTTTGCCATGGTGCAGACATTATTATTAATTCTACGGAGAGTCTTCAATCTCCAGGATTATATAACATTAGGCCATATAGAAGCAATGAACAAAGTAATCGTACTTACCGGTTCTATTGTGGGGATCGCCTATCTGACAGAATTATTTATTGCTTTTTATAGCCAGAACCAATATGAAGCTTATGCCTTCTTTTATACTAGGGCTAATTTATTCAGCCCTTATGGCTGGGCCTATTACGGTATGATGACTTGTAATGTTCTTTCCCCGCAAATTTTCTGGTTCAGAAAAATGAGGAGAAATATTTACGTTACTTTTTTCATGAGTATTATCGTAAATATAGGGATGTGGTTTGAGCGTTTTGTGATCATAGCTACCTCCATTTTCAGGGATTATTTACCAAGTAGCTGGTCAATTTATTATAGCCCTTCCATCTTTGAAATTGGTTTTTATGTGGGAACCTTTGGTTTATTCTTTACCTGCTTCTTCCTCTTTTCAAAATACTTCCCGGTTATTGCGATAGCAGAAATCAAGCATGTTTTGAAAACAAGTGGTCAAAATTATAAAGAACAGGTAGGTGGTATTGAATTACAAAAAGTGGAAGAGTTTGCTGGCGAATATGCTCATTAATAAAACGGAAAAGAAATTAATATGGCAAAAAAGAAATTTGTTGTAGGTAGCTTTAAAGAAGAGTCGGTTTTATTTCCTGCAGTGAAAGCAGTAAGAAAAGCTGGCTATAAAATTCACGATGTTTTTACCCCTTATGCAGTACATGGACTGGATCATGAAATGGGACTGCGTGAAACCAGCATCCATACTGCCGGATTCATTTATGGAATCACCGGGACAGCAACTGCACTAGGGTGCATCAGCTGGATTTTAGTCCAAGACTGGCCATTAAACATTGGAGGCAAACCCCATTTTGCATTACCTGCATGGATTCCCATCACGTTTGAATTAACGGTCTTATTTTCAGCAGTAGGCATGACAATGACTTTTTGTTATCTCTGTCAATTGGCTCCATTTGTAAAAAAACATCATTTTGTTTTACGATCTACAGATGACACGTTTGCAATGGTTATAGATGCCGGTAAATCCAATTCACAGGAAATCATCGCTTTTTTGGAGGCACAGGGGGCTGTGGATGTTCATGAACAATTTGCAGAAACAGGGTGGTGGTTTGGAACATATAACAAGGAGCAACAATTATATAAGGATACAACAGTTGATATAGCATAACGAACTGAATTATTTATGATGAAAAAATCAATAAGCATATCTATTTTATCCGGAGCACTATTACTGGCTGCCTGTAATAACATACGAAGGGAACCCGGCCATGTTTATATGCCCGATATGGCCTATAGCAGGGCATATGAAACGTATGATGCCAGAGATTCCACAAAATTTACTGAGGATTCAATGCATCCGGGCGATAAAATATTTTATGATAATATGCCTGTAGCAGGCACAATAGCAAGAGGAGAAGACTTGCCTTTCCCACTAGCAAAAGATAAACCGGGTGACACACTGAATTATTTCGCTTCCCGGCAGATTCAAAACCCTGTGCCTCCACTGGACGCAAAGGATATGAAAGAAGCGGAACGCTTATACCTGATCAATTGCGGGATCTGTCATGGCGTTGCATTAGATGGCAATGGGCCATTATATAAAGGTGGTGAAGGCCCTTTCCCAGCTGCGCCTAAAAACCTGGCGACTTTGGATATGCCCGAAGGTCAAATGTTTTATTCCATTACCTACGGTAAGAACCTGATGGGAAGTTACGAATCGCAATTGACCAGACAACAACGTTGGGAAATAATTCATTATATAAAGTCGAAACAAAAGGTCACAACAACGAGCACGGCATCAGCAACAACAGCAAAACCGTAAATATCAATTTTCAGAGACAAACTTTTTACAATGGTATCAATAAAAGAACAATTTGAAATTCCTGCAAAGATGAAAACCTGGGCGATGGCTCTAATCGCTATCGGCATTATATCCGTCGTAATTGGTTTTATTATGCATGGCACCGGAACAGAAGAAGAGCAATCTGTATTTTGGGGCACCATAATGTATAACAGTATTTATTTCATGCTCATTTGTAATGCAACCATGTTTTTTGTTTGCGCCGTTACGCTTGCCATGGGTGGCTGGCATCTTGTTTTTCAACGGGTAGCTGAAGCCATTTCTGTGATGGTTCCCATTTTTGGTGTGATTACATTTGCAGTTTTTCTTTATATAATTTTTGGAGGTCACCTGCATAGTATTTACCATTGGATAGATAAAGATGCTGTAGCAAAGGACAAGTTATTGGATGGTAAAAGCGGATTCTTGAACCCAACATTTTTTATGGTTTGGTCCATATTATCTATCGGGTTATGGAGTATTTTGGGTGCAAGGATGCGTAAATTAAGTGTTGAAGCGGATGAAAGCCCAATGGATTATGAAAAGGGAAAACATTTTGTCTGGAGGAATACAGTAACTGCAGGATTATTTATTGTATGGTTTGCTTTAACCATAGGATCTGTAACACCCTGGTTTTGGTTAATGAGCCTGGACGCACACTGGTATTCTACTATGTATAGTTGGTACACATTCGCAAGTACTTTTGTTTCGGGATGTGCATTAATTGCCTTATGGGTTATTTATTTAAAAAATAAAGGTTACCTGGAATATACCAATGAGGAACATTTACATGATTTAGGAAAATTCATGTTTGCCTTCTCTATTTTCTGGACTTATCTTTGGTTTGCCCAGTATATGCTCATATGGTATGCAAATATTCCTGAAGAAACCATTTATTTCAAACCCCGGGTACAAGGAGTGTATAAAGGGATATTTTTCTTTAATCTCATTATTAATTTTGTAGCACCCATATTGATCTTGATGAAAAAATCCACAAAAAGAAATTACACCATGATGACTTTTATGGCTGTTCTCATTCTTTTTGGGCATTGGATAGATTTTTATCAAATGGTCATGCCCAGCATATCAAAAAACACGTTGACACTGGGTTGGTTGGATTTTGGAGTAGCTGCCTTATTTATAGGTTTGATGATTCATTTTGTTGGAAAAGCTTTAGCACGAAAGCCACTGGTGGCAAAATACCATCCATACCTGAAGGAAAGCATTATACATCAAGCCTAAAATTTTTAAAAGAACTCGATATTTTATTAATAGAAAATAACTTTTTGAATTATGTCAACTTTTTTTATCATAGCTGTGATCGTCCTGGTTTTCCTGATCATTTTTCAAATTGCAAAAGCAAGTGAATATGTTGCCGTATTAAAAGGAGAAGAAAAAGCAAGAAAGGATAACAATAAGGTGAATGGCTTCTTCATGATTGCATTCCTTATTGCAGGATTAATTGCAGTATATTATTGTAATGATGCATTGTATGGTAAGACCCTTATGGTTCATGAATCTGCAAGTACACAAGGGGATGAAGTGGATCACATGATTTGGGTGACTTTAATTCTTACAGGGATTGTATTCTTAATTACTCAAATATTGCTGTTCTGGTTTGCATATAAATACCAGGAAAGCCCTAAACGGAAAGCTTTCTATTTTCCACATAATAATAAACTCGAAGCCATCTGGACCATCGTACCAACATTGGTACTGACTATTTTAATAGTTATTGGCTTGCGAAACTGGTTTGCATTTACCGGTGAAGCACCTAAGAATGCGATGGAGATAGAAGTCATTGGTAAACAATTCAACTGGATTTTCCGTTACCCGGGTAATGATGGGGTTTTTGGGAAAAAATATTATAAAATGATTGATGCTACGAATTCCCTTGGAATGAATTGGCATGACAGTGCATCTATCCATGTAACAGATGACCCGGCAGCACATGATGATATTATTTTGGAACAAGGCACGGTTTATATGGTGAAGAACAAACCTACAAAGTTCATTATTGGATCCAGGGACGTTGTACATGATGTAGGTCTGCCCTGGTTTCGCCTCAAAATGGATGCTGTTCCCGGAACACCGACTACACTTTGGTTAACCCCTAAATTTACTACCAAAGAAATGATAGAGAAAACGGGTAATCCGAATTTTGCTTATGAAATCAGTTGCGACCAGATTTGTGGCCAGGGGCATTATTCAATGAGAGGAGTGATCATGGTGGTAACTCAACCTGAGTTTGATGAATGGATGGCAAAACAAAAACCGGCTTATTATGCAGCTTATCCTGACAAGGATCCGGCAAATATGAAGCCTGCTGTTCCTGTAGCAACTGATAGCTCAAAAGCTACGGCATCCGTCATTCAGGCTCCATCAAAAAAATTATTAAGGCAAAGCCCGAGTAATAAATTTTAAACAGTAAGACAAAAGAAAATATTATGAATGAAGAAACTGTTTTGCATACCGGTACGGAACTCGTGATCCCCCACGATGCGGTTCATCATGATGGCCATCATGAACATCACCAGAGTTTTATTACGAAATATGTTTTTAGCCAGGATCATAAAATGATTTCCAAACAATTCCTGATTACAGGAATGGTTTGGGCAGTTTTAGGTGGCTTGATGTCCGTGCTTTTCCGATTACAACTTGGCTTTCCGGATACAAGCTTTCCCATCCTCGAAACCCTCCTGGGTAAATGGGCAAAAGGAGGCCATATAGATCCCGAAGCATACTATGCGTTGGTAACGATGCATGGTACCATTATGATCTTCTTTGTATTGACCGCTGGCTTGAGTGGAACTTTTGCGAACTTTCTTATTCCATTGCAAGTAGGCGCCCGCGATATGGCTTCACCCTTTTTAAATATGCTGAGCTATTGGTTTTTCTTTAGTGCAAGCATTGTGATGTTATCTTCATTATTTGTTGAAACTGGGCCTTTTAGTGGTGGCTGGACTGCCTATCCGCCTTTGAGCGCTTTGGGGAGTGCTTCGCCTGGATCCAAAGAGGGAATGGACTTATGGCTGATTGCAATGGCTTTATTTGTTGTATCTTCTTTACTCGGTGGGTTAAACTATATTTCTACCATTTTGAATATGCGTACAAAGGGAATGAGTATGACGAGATTACCTTTGACTATTTGGGGACTATTTTTCACTGCGATTTTGGGTGTACTTTCTTTCCCTGTATTATTATCCGGATTTATCCTATTAATATTTGACCGAAATTTTGGTACAAGTTTTTACCTTTCAGATATATTTATTAATGGTGTAGGCGCTTTACCAAATGAAGGCGGAAATGCTATCTTATATCAACATTTATTTTGGTTCCTTGGTCATCCTGAGGTTTACATTGTGATATTACCGGGAATGGGTATTGTATCTGAAATTATGAGTATCAATTCCAGGAAACCCATATTTGGTTATACCGCTATGGTTGCTTCCCTGTTTGCAATTGCCATTCTTTCATTCCTGGTATGGGCACATCATATGTTTGTAACCGGGATGAACCCATTCCTTGGTTCCATTTTTGTGTTGCTCACATTATTAATTGCAGTCCCATCATCCATAAAAGTATTTAACTGGATTACTACATTATGGCGAGGGAATATTCGTTTTACTCCTGCGATGTTATTCTCCATTGGTTTTGTGAGTATGTTTATTTCCGGAGGACTTACCGGTATTTGGATGGGTAATTCAGCCATTGATATTCACATCCATGATACCTATTTCATCATTGCACACTTTCATTTGGTGATGGGGGTTGCGGCTATGTTTGGTATGTTTGCGGGGGTTTATCACTGGTTCCCGAAAATGTATGGCCGGTTTATGAATAATAATTTGGCCTACATCCATTTCTGGATTTCCATGATAGGTGCTTATGTAATCTTCTGGCCAATGCACTATGAAGGTTTAGCCGGAATGCCAAGGCGGTATTATGATTATAGTAACTGGGAAAGTTTTAAACAATTTGCAGAATTGAATAAAGTCATCAGTTTTACTGCAATCGTTGTATTTGCTGCACAAATATTATTTTTATTGAATTTCTTCTACTCTATATGGAAAGGAAGAAAAGTAACTACTTTAAATCCATGGAGTGCCAATACACTGGAGTGGACTACACCCATTCATGCTGGTCACGGTAACTGGGAAGGGGAAATTCCGGAAGTATATAGAGGCGCTTATGATTATGGAAAAGAAGGAATTGATTTTATCCCTCAGAATGTGCCATTGGGGGCTGATGAGAAAACACATTGATTACAGGGTACATTGAGAAAAAAATAATAAAATGCCCTGGAACATTTCGGGGCATTTGTCTAAAAAAATGGACGGTTTGATTGTATAATTATGATGAGCAGTACTATTGATACTTCTACTTCTTACACTTTTGCTTCTAAAGTAAAGGACTATTTTCTCCTGAGTAAATTTACCCTCAGTTTTACAGTAGTATTTACTTGTGTTATTTGTTATTACCTGGCTCCGAATATTCATGGAGGCTGGCAAATGGGGGTCTTACTTTTTATTGCAGGGTTATTGGTTACTGCCAGTGCCAATGCAATCAACCAGGGAGTAGAAAAAGATACGGATGCCCTGATGCGCAGAACTGGTAAAAGGCCCGTTGCGGAAGGGCGGATGAGCGACACAGAAGCTTTTACTTTTGCATGGATTGCCGGAAGCATCGGCGTTTTTATGATGGGGTATTTTTTTAATATTCAATCCGCACTTTTATCTGCATTCAGTTTGTTTATTTATGCATTTATTTATACCCCGTTAAAAAAGAAAAGTGCTTTGGCCGTATTAGTAGGAGCCATTCCTGGAGCATTACCATGCCTTATTGGCTGGGTTGCTGCAACAGGCATCATCAATCCATTTGCAGAAATTCGTATGGGAGATTTAACCATACTCAATGCGGCCGGTTGGGCACTTTTTGGCATACAATTCTTTTGGCAATTCCCTCATTTCTGGGCCATTGCCTGGGTAGCACATACAGATTATTCAAAGGCCGGATTTAAATTATTGCCCAATGAAAAAGGGCCTACAAAATATACGGCTCTTCAGGCCATTATGTATGCAGTCATGATGGTACCAGTGGGTATTCTGCCCTTTTATTTTCACATAAGCGGAAGTATTAGTTTATGGATTGTTGTTGCAGCTAATATTTTTATCATTATACAATGCATTCGCTTATTTAGGGGTATGCAGGTAAAAGATGCCCGGCGGGTAATGTTTAGTAGTTACATTTATTTGCCGATCGTTTATCTTGCTCTATTGGCAGATAAGATTAATTATCATTTTTAAATAGCAGAAAAGACAAATCATTTTGGTATGATGGCAAGTTCCTTAAAACAAACACAAAGCACAAGAATACATCCACATAAATTTATTCTATGGGTTTCCATGGCAAGTATTGTAATGATGTTTGCCGGGCTTACCAGTGCGTACATTGTACGTAGTGGGCAGGCAAACTGGCTGGAATTTTCTTTACCACCTATTTTCTGGGTATCTACCGTGGTGATTTTATGCAGCAGCCTGACCATTCAAATTGCTTTAAAATCTTTTAAAGCCCGTGCCATGAAAAAGTATAGGATGTTTATTACCATCACCGCTTTTCTTGGTGTATCATTTGCCGTTTTGCAGTGTATTGGTTTTTTATATTTGAATGATCATGGGGTACAATTAATATGGCAGGGAAGTAATCCTTCTGCATCTTTTTTAGGAATCATTACAGGCTTGCATATTTTACATGTACTGGGTGGAGTGGTAGCATTGTTGGTGATTTTTTTCAGGGCGTATAGTCCTAAAACAAAAAGCTATAGCGCCATCCCAATTGAGGTGGCAGCTACGTACTGGCATTTTGTGGATATACTTTGGATTTATTTATTTATATTTTTCAATTGGATGCACTAAATTTATGCGGCAAAAGATTTTTCAACTAAAAAATTTTTTTTCGTACTGAATTATGAGAAGCAGTCAATAAATTTGCAAACGAAACTTTTTTAAACACATGGCTAATTCAACTGCAATTTCACAAACCTGGAAAGGTGGCAAAAGCCCATTCAATGTAGAATACGGGAAACTGATGATGTGGTATTTTTTGATGAGTGACTCATTTACTTTTGGAGCACTACTCATCGCTTATGGTACCACCCGTTTTGCTACAAATGGATGGCCGAATCCAAATTATGTATTTAGTGATTTCCCCGGACTCGGACCCAATCACCCCTTGTTGTTCGTGAGCCTGATGACTTTTATCCTTATCCTTAGTTCTGTAACCATGGTATTAGCGGTTCATGCCGGGCATAAAATGGATAAAAAGGCTGTCGTAAAGTATTTAATCTGGACAATTATCGGTGGCCTTGCATTCTTAAGTTGCCAGGCAATGGAATGGACTCATCTGCATAGCGAAGGAGCCTGGTGGGGAAGAAATCCATTTCCTAATACGGATGGATCTTTATCAACGACAAATTTTACGAATTTCTTTTTCACCATTACAGGTTTCCATGGCTTCCATGTATTTTCCGGCGTAGTTATCAATATCATTATGCTTATTATGACATTGCAGGACAAATTTGAAAAAAGAGGACATTACCTCATGATAGAAAAAGCCGGATTATACTGGCACTTTGTGGACCTTGTTTGGGTATTTGTTTTCACTTGTTTCTACCTGATTTAATTTTTTAAAACAAAAATAATTTTCATGGCACATTCAGCAACAATGACTTTGGAACCGGGACAAAAAGACCCTGCAGTAAGAGAGATTTGGAGGGTAACCATTATTCTATCTATTTTGACAATTGTAGAACTGGTTTTAGGATTTTCTATGATAGGCATGCCGGTCGATACTTTGCATTATTTTATTAAAGGGGTTATTATCATTTTAATGCTGGCTAAAGCATTTTATATTATTGCCTATTTTATGCACCTCAAACATGAAGTACGCACCATGATTATGTCTGTAGGTATTCCAATGTGTTTATTTATCTGGTTCATTCTTGCATTTATCATGGATGGGCATCATTATAATGTGATGAAAAACCGTTATGAACCTTATTATAAGGAAAAATCTACCATACAAATGCCTCCACCTGCGGAAGAACACCAGGAAGCAAAACCAGGCCTTGATTAATTCTTACAATTTTTCTTTAAATAACGAAACCATTGCTTCATAGCAATGGTTTTTTTTGTAACTCGCAACATTATGAAATTAAAAGCTTTTCTGGCTATTTGTATTGCCATTTTGATCCCTGTAACCGGATATTACCTGGTCAAAAATGCAAGTGATAAAAGTGTGCTCATGCCTAAACGACTTTTCTGGGATTCCGTGATTACGAAAAATGATAAAGGCAAATTAAGTTATGATACCGTATGGCATCGAACGGAAGATTTTGCTTTAATAAACCAGTTAGGCGATACGATTCATCTCGATAGCATTAAAAATAAAATAATTGTTGCAGATTTCTTTTTTACGCACTGCCCTTCCATTTGCCCCGATCTTACTAAGAACATGCGAAGGCTGCAACAATCTTTCATGAAAGGTGGCGACCCAATGCAAACCGTGGATTCTTCCATTGTTTTATTCCTGTCTTTCTCTATAGATCCGGAGAGAGATTCTGTTCCTGTATTAAAAAAATATGCAGATCATTTTGGAATCAATAGTGATAACTGGTGGCTTTTAACAGGACCCAAAAAAACGATTTATGACCTTGCACTCAATGAATTTAAATTAGGTCTTATTGATGGGAATGGCGTGGATACCGCATTTGTGCATACTCAAAAACTGGTCTTACTCGATCGGGATCATGTAGTTCGGGGAAGGCTGGGTCCGCAAATTTATTATGATGGACTCGATACCAGCTCCTTTGGAGATCTGGCAAAAGATATTGGTCTGTTGATGATGGAAAAACCTTCCGGACCGGAAGAGCCGGTATTTGACCCGGTACAGATGTCCATATTTTTTGGTATTACACTTATTGCGGTCATCTTTGTAGTAAGGTTTATTTTAAAGAAACAAAAGCAATCCGGGGATGCCTGAAAATCTTCCAGAACCCATTTTAATACGCAATGACAAAAAAGCCGGAAGGCTTATTTGGACTTTTTCCATCATTATTTTTTGTGCAGTTGCTGCATTAGGAAATTTCCATCTCAATATTAACCTCCATTTTGATGTTCACATATTTGCCAAGATAAATGCCTTCATCAATACCCTGGTTTCTTTGTTGCTAATTGCTGCATTGATTGCAGTAAAAAATAAAAAATATCTCTTGCATAAAAAATTGATGATAAGTGCATTGATCCTTTCTGTCCTTTTTCTCATTTCTTATATCTGTCATCATTTATTGGCCGGCGAAGCAAAATTTGGTGATATGAACCATGATGGATTCGTGAGCAATGAAGAAATGGCTGTTGTGGGAAAAGAAAGAATCTTTTATTTGATTTTATTAGCAACACATATTCTCCTGGCCGCAGTCATGTTACCGTTTATTTTATTTACTGCTTATCGCGGACTGGTTTCAGATTTCATGAGGCATAAGAAACTGGCACGGATTACCTGGCCTGTCTGGTTTTATATTTCCGTTTCAGGCCCACTGATTTATTGGATGATAAGCCCGTATTATTAAAGCCCCTACAATACTTCTATTTATATCATGATTTATGAAAGCCGGTATTTTGTTACCGGCTTTTGCCATTCTATGGAACATCCTTGCGTCGCACCCATCAAGGCTTTGTACATTGTTGAGCAGGATAAAAACATTCACGTTCTTGGAGAATTATAATATTTCTTTTCTCTTCAAAATGTTTTATATTTGAACTAGCAAATCCTATTCTTCACCATTAAATTAAACTTATGAGAAGAGAATTACATCCCAATTTGTCTTTGGGTCTTTCTTCGCTTCCTTTTCTTTTGCCACAAGAAAAAGCAGGCGCATCCCAAAGCGATTTTAA
>Ga0116193_1000166_pt1 | contig 64008 bp, 56 predicted proteins | sample AD_UKC115_MetaG_FD_89892 | JGI IMG/M metagenome (GOLD analysis project Ga0116193, IMG submission 89892) | Active sludge microbial communities of municipal wastewater-treating anaerobic digesters from Hong Kong - AD_UKC115_MetaG | ecosystem: Engineered > Bioreactor > Anaerobic > Digestate...
CCATTGCGTTCTACGGAACCTCCGTAGAACGCAAATTTCTCATCAGAGAGCCCGCAAACGGCTTCGCGGAGCGCGCGGATGAGCCGAAATCGCGCGCGCGAGTCGTCACCGAGAGCCGCGGAGCGGGGCCGGAGGGCGACCTTTGCGCGGACGAGCGCCTCGCCGGGATCGGACTGACGACAGACGACCTGACCGAGTTGCAGGGAGTACAGACGGCGCACAATGCGGTGCTCGGTCATCTATCACGAGGCGCGCGACACCGCCCGTGGTCTGCGCAAAGACAAGGACGGCAGGCGGGCGGCGGCTGAGTCCGGGCGTCGCATCGTCGTTCATCTCCCTCGTTTGTCCTCACGAAGACCCCGGGTACAGCTAATGACACCATAGCACGGCTACCTGAGATAGCTTAGGCGAAGAAACGATGTCGCGATCGCGACGGCGCGATTGCCCTATACCGAGACATGAGTGAGGGATGAACATGAGACATCGAGTCAATCTTCTAGTCTGCTTAGCCTGCGCGATTGCACTGCTGACACCGGCCTGCGCCGATGTTGTCATCGACTGGAACAACGTCGCCCTCGAAACCATCAAAGCCACCGATCTGCGCCCGACCTACGGGTCCCGCACGCTGGCGATGGTCCACGTCGCGATATACGATGCGGTGAACTCCATCGTGCGCACGCACGAGCCATACCGCGTGGATGCGCCTGTTCAGCACCCCGCATCCCCTGAGGCCGCCGCCGCCGCAGCCGCCCATCGGGTGCTGGTTGCTCTGTTCCCGGAGATGGCCGCCTTCTACGATCAGGCGCTGGCAGCGTCGCTGTCGCAGACGCCGTCCGGTCAGGCCCGGAACAACGGCATCGCGGTCGGCGTCTACGTGGCGGACGCGATCCTGGCGTGGCGCAGTCAGGACCACTCGGGCGACGTGTGGACGTACACGCCCGGAACGCTGCCCGGCCTGTGGCGTCCGACTCCCCCGGAATACGCGCCCGCGGTGGGTGTGAACTGGCCCTACGTCACGCCCTTTGCGATGTTCGACGTGAACCAGATCAGTGTTCCGCCGCCTCCGAGTATGTCGAGCCGCGCATATGCGGAGGCCGTCACGGAGATAGCGCTGCTGGGGGAGATGTACAGCCGCCATCGGAACAGGGACCAGACGCAGATCGCGTTCTTCTGGGCGGATGACGCCGGCTCCGTATCGCCTCCGGGACGCCTGAACGTGATCGCGCAGATCGTGGGAACGAAGAAGCGCTTCAGCCTGGCTCAGAATGCCCGGCATTTCGCCCTGCTGAACATATCGCTTGCGGACGCGTGCATCGCCGCGTGGAACTGCAAGTACAAGTACAACGTGTGGAGGCCGATCACCGCGATCAGGGAGGCGGACACCGACGACAACTACTACACCTCGCCGATACCGGGATGGACTCCTCTGCTCCCGACTCCGGCGTTCCCGGACTACGTCTCCGGCCACAGCACGTTTGCCGGCGCCGGATCGAGGATCACCGCGCTCTTCTGCGGCACGGACAACTTCGCCTTCACCCTGGAGTCCACGACTCCCTATGCGGGAGCGCGCCGGTACAAGTCGTTCTCGGAGGCGGCCAAGGAGAACGGCCGCAGCCGGATCTATGCGGGCATCCACTATAGTTTCGCGGATGTCAACGGACAGGCGCTTGGCCGCAAGATCGCCGAATACGTCTGGGCGAACTACATGCGTCCGATCAAGTGAGAGGCCGATACGATCGATGGGTAGGGATCGGCCGATCCCTACCCATCGGATGTGCGCTTAGTTGTGCAGGAGGGGATCGCAATCTCCTCCTACCGCAGTCCCGGAATCCGCTCTACGCGTAGTTTCCCTCTTTGCGCCAGACATCGAGCATCAACTCGTAGCGCGCGAGCCTCATGCCGGTGTAGATGCAGTTGCTCGTCGAGAAGATGTACCCGCCGCCGGGCATTCCGTGCCTCAGGGCGTAGCGCGCCGATTCGATGACCTCCTGGTCCGTGCCGGTATCGAGCAGCCCGCAGTTCACGTTCCCGATCAGGCAGACCCGGTCGCCGTAGAGCCGCTTCACCTCGGCGATATCGACGCCCGCCTGCGGGTCGATCGAGTGGAGCGCGTGCGGATTGCATTCCACGAGTTGGTCGATGATCGGCATGATGTTGCCGTCGGTGTGCTTGATCGTGTAGAACCCCATATCGCGGTAGCCCTTGATCAGCTTCGCGAGGTAGGGGGTGACGAACTCGCTGAACTGGTTCGGGCTCATGAACGGCCCGGTGTTCAGGCAGTAGTCCGCGCAGAGGGCGAACCCGTCGAGCCCGCGCCCCACGAACCGCTCGGCGGTCCGAAGCGCGCCGTCCACCATGGCGGACGCCTCGGCCTTCATCCCGTCCGGATCGTCGGCCATCCGGAAGCTGAAGTCGACCATGTGGGCGCCGTTCGGGATGCTGTACGTCGCATCGCCGTGGAGCATCAGGAAGTACCGGTCGCCGGTCTTCTCGCGGATGATGTCGATCAGGCGGATGATCTCCTCGAAGTGCCCCGGATTCGGGTGGAGGAAGATCGCATCGTGCTCGAATCGCTCGGCGGTCATGATGTAGGTCTCGGCCATATCCAGCCGGTGGAGTTGGCGCTCCTTCTCCTCCATCTGGTCCCACTGGGCGAAATGCCGCTGCGACGAGTGCACTCTGCCGAATGCCTCCATGGTGAGGAAGAACACCAGCTCGAATGTGGGCACGCGTCCCTCGACCCGGCCTCCCTCGAGCGCCGTGATGAAACGTTCTCTAGGTGTCATTGTTCGCTCCTGATGCCTCGCGATTCATGATCTCCCACGCCTTCCGGATGTAGAACCGGTAGTTCTCCAGCGGCGTGCCGTTCGGGATGCGGTGATCCAGTCCCAGGACGCATCCGCCCGTGCGGACCATCGGCGGAATCTTATACTCCAACTCCGCCTCGATCTCCTCCCGGCTGCGCCTGAGAACGTGCTTATCGATCCCGCCCCAGAAGGCGAGCTTGGCGCCATATGCCTCCCGCGTCTTCACGATGTCCATCCCCGCGGCCGGCTCCATGGGGTACATCACGTTGATTCCCGCGTCGATGAACGCCCGGATGACCGGGTTCATGTCGCCGTCCGAGTCCTGGCTGAACAGCCGCGCGCCTCTGTCCCGAAGCATGTCCCAGATGCGCCGGTAGTAGGGCTTGATGAACTCCTCGACCTGCTTCGGGCCGACGAGCGGGCCGCTCTTCCCGGCGAGGTCCTCGTGGACGCACAGCTCGTCGATCGTGATGACCGACGAGACGCGCTCCAGCACCCGGAATGCCGTGTCGCCGATCGTCCGCAGGATGTCGTGGATCAGCTCCGGCTGGGTGTAGAAGGCGACGCACAGTTCCTCCTCGCCCATCAGTTGGCGGGGCTGATCGAATCCGCCGGGGATGTGCGCCATCAGCGCTCGCCCGGCCTCCAGGTGTTCGCGGGCGGTTCGCTCCCAGTTCGCGCCGAACCGTTCCTCGCTGAACTCGTAGTGGTGCTTGATGCGGAGCCAGTCGTCCATGCGCTTCACGGGCCAGTCGAGCGGGAGGGGCAGGGTGGAGTAGCCCTTCGAGAGCTTCATCGTGCGGCCCATCCGGTCGCGGGTGATCCTGAAGTCGTCGGTCTCCTCCAGAACCTCCTCCGGCTCGCCGCCGATCCATCCGGTGTTGACGGGGATGCCGCCCCGCATCGGCGCGCGATAGGCGTACGCCGTATGATCCAGCTCCTCGGGCGACGCTCCCTGCTCGGCCCACTCATCCTTGAGGCCGATCAGCGGGCCGAATATCTCGGTGAACAGCGGGCGGTCGTTCGCCTGGAACGTCATGTAGTCCAGGTATTCCTCCCGCCGCACGCTCGGCCTCACGTTGATCGCCAGAGCCGCATGACTGACCGGTCTTGCTCTACCCAAGCCTGCCTCCCCGTTTGTAGGAGCGGCTTCCCAGCCGCGATCGACGGTTTCGCGGCTGGGAAGCCGCTCCTACAAGGAAAATCATGGAGCATATTCCGAGAACGTTGTAGGAGGGGATTCCGATCCCCGAATTCGCGGCACTTGGGGATTCGCGGCTGGGAAGCCGCTCCTACATGGCGGAACTCGACTCATGAAATGCGCTAGTATCTGCCGTACTCGTTCACGGCGTCGATCATCGCCCGGATGTTCTCGTCCGGGGTATCCCGCCCGCACTGGTCGCCGGTGGATAGGATGAACGCCCCTCCGCGCGCCGCATCCTCGATCGCCCGGCGCGACGCCGCGACCACGTCGTCGTAGGAGCCGCGGAGCATCACCTCGGTCGTGTGGAGGTTGCCCTTCAGCACGAGCCGGTCGCCGTACTTCTCCTTGAGGTCGCGCAGGTTCGAGTCGCCCATCGGAGGCACCTCGAGCGGATCGATCACATCGAGGTCGGTCTCTTCGGCGCAGATCTTCACGAGCGCTGTCTCGGGGCCGCAGGAGTGGATGTGGCTCACGATGCCCTCCTGCTTGCAGAGGCGCGTGACCTCCTGCACGATCGGCAGCGAGACGTCGCGGAACATATCTACGGTCTGGAAGATGAGCGTCCCGGATCCCCCGCAGCTCACGTAGTCGGGGCGCACCTTCATCCGGCGGATGTTCTCGAACCGCTTCCGGGCGGCTTCGAGGATCAGCCTCGACCGCTCGCGGACGGCGTCGGGGTTGTCCATGTACTCGTAGATCCCCGCCTCGCTGCCGATGACGACGCTCGTTCCGCAGGTGATGCCGACCACGCCCGCATCGCCCATCATCTCGTAGGCCAGGGCGAAGAGTTCCTCGCCCTGGGGCCACTCCCTGACGCCCTCGATCGGCTCCCATCGGTCCGGCGTCTCCGGCAGACCGAGCTTGCTGAAATGGACTCCCCCGCTGGGCGGGTTGTCGCGCTGGTAGACGGTCGTGTACGGATGCCACTCGCGCTTGCCGTCCTCCTCGAAGAAGGAGCGGGTCACGATCCGCTCGTCGGTCCGCTCGACGATGACGTTGTGCCGGCGGGGATCGGGCGGCCGGATCTCGTCGGGGAATGCGACGTGGACCTGGTAGTCGAGGAACCCGTCAAAGCCGAAGTACTTCACCGCGTCGATGTACGCCATCCACAGCGGCGGGTCCTGGTAGAGGTAGATGTCCCAGAACGGCTTGCCCGTCAGGCGCGCGGGGATCATGTTCGATATGTCGGGCGCGACCGGCACTCTGTCTGGCATGCCGTGCCTCATCGTCTTCAGCATTCGTTCCTTGGGTGTCATGTCTACCTCTCGCACCTCTACCGGTTCTCGAACAACTCGCCTACCTGGGTCGGCAGTTCGGTGCGCTCGACGGGGGTCCAGGCGTCGCACTTCGGGCAGTAGACGTCGGCGCCGATGGGCGCGGCGCACAGACGCCTGTGGCATCGGCTGCAGTGGACATACTGCATATCGAGGTTCTTCGGTCGTCCGCCGGGGACTTGCTTATCTGAGTCGGGCATTGTTTCTTCTTTGTATTTGTGAGCGTCCCGTGGGACACATGGGACAGATGGGACGCATGGGACATACGCTACCACAGGCCGAGCTGCGTCTCCGTGGCGCCGTCGGTGGCGTGGCTGTCGATCCGCTCGCAGAGGGCGTCGATGTTCGCTGAATCGGGATCGATCACCACCGCCCCGCCGGTGATCAACTCATCCGTCCCGGGGCTGCCGGGAACCGCCATGACGAGCCGGCCCTGCTTCTTCGCCTTCGATGCCGTGTCGAGGCTCCCGCTCTTCAGTCCGGCCTCCACGACGACCACCGCCAGGCTCAGCCCGCTGATGATCCGGTCGCGCGCCATCAGGTTCCGCGCCTGAACCGGCGTGTTCGGATGGAGCTCCGACAGCAGGCCGCCGGACTCGACGACGCGCTCGGCCAGCGGGCGGTGGCTCCGTGGGTGGATCTGCCGCACGCCCGATCCGAGCACCGCGAGCGTCCTGCCTTCCGCCTCCAACGCGCCCTCGTGCGCGGCGGCATCGATCCCGAGCGCCAGGCCGCTGGTGATGGTGAACCCGCGCCGGGCGAACTCCCGCGCAAGTCTCCGTGCCAGCTCGACCGACCGCTCGGACGGCTCGCGCGTGCCGATCACGGCGACGGCCCGATCGTCGTCGGCCGTCAGCGTACCCCGGAGGAACAGGATCGGCGGCGCGTCGTCCGCCTTGAGCAGGTTCGCCGGGTAATCCTCGTCGTCCCAGGTCAGCATCCGTATGTCGTCGCTCCTGAGGTCGCACAGTTCGTCATCCAACTGGTCGAGCGGGGCGCTCTTGATTCCCGCGATCATCTCGGCGGACATGCGCGGGATCGAGGCGAGTTCGTCGTCCGACGCCTCGAACGCGGCGGGGAGCGAGCCGAACCGCTCGATTAGGCGCTTTGCCGTCTTGCCGCCGATGCCCGGTATGGCGCTCAGTGCGAGCCAGTAGACTTCGTTCATCTCTGCTTCCTATCGTGAACAACGGTACCTGCAGGGGCGAAGCATCGGCTCCCGAAGATCGTGACTGATCGGATACCGGAAGCCGATGCTTCGCCCCTGCGCCGCCTCTTGCTTCTATGCATCCGCGTGGATCGTGCGGGTCAGCGTCAGGACCGCTATCCCCGACGCGCCCGAACCGCGAAGCGCGCGGCTGATCTCCTCCAGAGTCGCGCCGGAGTCGTAGAAGTCATCGACGACGAGGACGCGCTTCCCCTTGACGTCGTCCGCGACTCCGAACGCCCCGGCCACGTTAGCCTTCTTCTGGGCGAGGGACCGCATCTCCTTCTGCGGCTCGGTCTTCCTGATGCGCGAGACGGCCGCTCGGACCGGAATGCCGAGGTCGGAGCCGAGCGCCTCCGCCAGCGCCCGGACGTGGTCGAATTCCTTCTCCGACGATGACGGCGCCGGCACGATCATATCGACATCCGCGAGTTGCCGGTGCTCCGCCATGAGGGACGTGATGAGATCGACGAGCGGCCGAAGCGCGGAGCGGTCCTGCTGATACTTCAGACGGTACGCAAGCTCCCCGACCTTGCTCCGTGCCCACTGGTCGCCGCTGAACGAGCTGTGGAACCCGAGCGCCCAGCCGACCTCCCACGGCCCGACGAGCGGTCGGGGGTGCATCCGGTCGAGGAAGTCGGCCACGGGGTCCGGCTCGGTATCCGACTCGTCCGCAGGAGCGGCTTCCAGGCCGCGATCGGGTGGGGGACCCGAAGGAGACTCGTCCACCATGCCGTTCTCCCTCTTCCATGCCTCGACCACGCATCGAAGCTCGCCGTAGCCGATCGACTCGGGGAGCATCATCTTGATCGGCGCCAGCTTCGATACGTCTCCGACGAGCCGGATCGCGGCGCGTATGCGTGACTCCCGGTCGAGCGGCACGATCTCCGACAGCTCCAGCTTCCCGGCGGCGATCAGCCTAGCGAAGTGGCTGTACACCGTATCGACCGTCAACTCCCGCTCTTCGGCGATCTGAGCCGGGCTCATCCCCCGGCGGCGCATCTCCTCCGTGACCGCGACCGTATCGACCCTGGGCTGCTTCGGCTTCTTCGGGACCACCGGCAGCCTCAGGGGGATCGGCGATCCCTTCTTCAGGGCGGCCTGGCCCATCGGGGTGAGCCGGATCACCGGCAGAGCGCCGCCGACGAGCCTGATGTAGCCCTTCGAGATCAACTGATCGATGAGGTCGCGGATGATCCCCTGCGACAGATGCGAGAGCTTCCCGTAGTGCGGGTTCTTGTCGTGCTCGAACTGCCGGATGTCGGCCCGGCGCGCTCCCTGGAGGACCTGCGCGAGCTTCAGCCGTCCGAGGTCCCACCTGGCCTGCCGGATGGTGTCGAGGATCGTGACGGCGACCTCCTGCTCCCGCGCGGATGACTCTCCGTCCGCGCCTGCCTGCTCTGCGCCGATGCAGTTGTCGCAGCAGGATGGGGCGTCCGCGGGGCCCTTGTCGCCGAAGTGGGAGAGCAGGATCTTCCGCCGACATCGGCCCGACTCGGCGTAGGTCACCATCCGGGCAAGCTGGTTCGCGCGACGCTTCTTCCGCTCGCTTGCGGCCGAATCGATCCGCCGCAGGGCCTTGTCGTCCCATTCGTTGACCCGGAGGAGCATCCTCAGCCCCGCGTCGCCGAGCCGGTCGATGATCCCTGCGGCCTCCAACTGGGCGAGCGCGAGCCTCACGCTCACCTCGTGGAGCCCCGTCTTGAGCGAGATGTCGTCGGACGTCACCCAGCCGTCGGTCTTCGTCCAGGAGAGGACCGCGCCGTAGACGACGGACAACTCGTCGTACTTCGAGGTGCTCTGCTCGATGAACCATTCCTGGAGCGCTCGGTCCTTCGGCGAGTAGATCAGCACCGCCCGGGCGGGATGGCCGTCGCGTCCGGCGCGGCCCGCCTCCTGATAGTAGGCCTCGAGCGTTCCGGGCATCGTGTAGTGGATCACCATCCGCACGTCGGGGCGGTCGATCCCCATCCCGAATGCGTTCGTGGCGACGACGACCCGCGCCTCGCGGCTCATGAAGGCGTCCTGCACCTCGGAGCGCACCTCCGAGCCGAGCCCCGCGTGGTAGAACCGCGCTTCGATCCCGCAGACGCTCCGGATGAACTCCGCCACCTCCTCCACCTCGCGCCGGGTGCCCGCGTAGACTATGACCGCGCCATCCTCCATCTCGTCGAACAGGTCGTGGACCACGCGCAGCTTGGCCTCCGGGTCGATGGCGTATCGGACCTCGAACGTGAGATTCGGGCGGTTGAAGCCGGTGACCACGCGCCGGCACGACTTCAGGCCGAGCTGGCGGGCGATGTCGTCCTGCACCTCGGTCGTCGCGGTGGCGGTGAGCGCGGCGGTGACCGGCATGCCCATGAGCGAGCGTGCGGGGCCGATCTGGAGGTAGTCCGGCCGGAAGTCGTGGCCCCACTGGGAGATGCAGTGGGCCTCATCGACGGCGAGCAGACTGATCGGCGTGCTCCCGAGCGCCTCGCGGAAGCTGATGCTCCTGAGCCGCTCGGGCGCGATGTAGACGAGCTTGTATCGGCCGAGCTGCATGTTCCGCGTGCGCTGGGCCTGTTTCTCGGTATCGACGGTGCTGTTGATGAAGGTGGATGGGATGCCGCGCCTGTTGAGGGCGGTCACCTGGTCGCGCATGAGCGAGATCAGCGGGGAGATCACGAGGGTCGTGCCGGAGAGTTGGAGGGCGGCGAGTTGGTAGACGAGCGACTTCCCCGCGCCCGTCGGCATCACGACGAGCGCGTCGCCGCCCGCCAGGAGCGCCTCTATCGACTCGGCCTGTCCGGGCCGGAAGCTCTCGAAGCCGAACTTCTCCCGCAGAGCGGATTGGAGATCGTGTGTCATGAGGAACTGGGAGACCAGCGATATAGTATCAAAGCCATCATCAGATTACGCATCGATCGTCCGCTTCCCTGCGTGGATACCCGAGGTGCTTCGGTAGCGCCGTTCGCACAAACTGCGAACTCTGCTTCCGAAGCATCGAGCATCCAGCATCCAGCATCGAGCCCGCGTTTGACAGGGCGGTTCTCGGGTCATATAATGAGCAAGCAGCAAGGAGGCGATGTCATGGATGCTATCCTCACCCACGGTAACACCAAGCTTGTCTTCGAGCCGACCGCCGACGGCTCCCTCATCCCGAGAGTCTACCACGTCCGAGAGGGCGGCGATGTGCTCGCGCTGGACGGCGAGAGCTTCCTCTCCATACGCATCGGCGGCCGGCGCATTTCCGCTCGCATCAAGTCTGCATCCGCGGTCGACTTCGCGGAGTTCACCGGCGAGTTCCCGGGCGCGGAAGGCTGGCAGGTGCACGGGCGCGTCGTCCCGGCGGGCGATATGGCCGAGCGGCTCGAATGGCGAATTCGGATAGGACACCTCGGCGAGGAGCCGGTCGAGTGCGGCTTCCACGTCCGCTTCCGAGTGCCGGACACGGGCATCCCTCGGTGGATGGTCCCGGCGATGTTCTATAAGCACAACCGCCCGGAGAGCTGCGTCCGGCGCTACCCGAGATACGCGTTCGAGGGCGGGAACGCGGAGGACTTCGTCTCCAACTACTGGGCGTTCCGGTCGGACCGCTCGTCGTGCCCATCGGTCTTCTGCTGGACCGACAACCTCACCGCGTGCCTGGCGACGCGCGAGGCGTTCAGCCACGGTTACAGCGGCATCGGCTTCCGCGGCGATTCGAGCGGCACGGAGCTTCATCTGAACTTCCCCTACGTCGAGGAGCCGGTCAAGTACAGCTTTGTCCGCGAGGACGGGAACGCTCCCGAGGTGACCGACATCACCGTCTTGCCGCACGAGGCGGTCGATATCGGCTTCGGCACGTTCATCGACGAGCGCGATATCCACGCCTACGACGCCCTGATCCGCGACATCTACAACGAGACGGAGGACGAGACCAACCCGTGGGTGTCGAAGGCCGAGGCCGAGGAACTGCTCGCCTACGGGCTCCATCGCTGGCACTACGACCCGGAGCACTCGGTGCTCTATGAGACCTGCGCGTTCGACAAGTATTTCGGCAAGGGGCCGGGGCAGGTCGATCGGCCGCACATGCACGTCGCGTGGGTGAGCGGCGCTCCGTATGCCTTCGCCCTCTGGAAGTACGGCGAGCAGAAGGGCATTCGGGAGTACGCCGACGCGGGCCTCTCCGTGCTCGACAAGATCGCCGATGAGGGGATATCCCCGTGTGGGCTCTTCTATCCCGAGTGGACGGCGGAAAACGGCTGGGGGACCGGCTGGAATCCGAAGCCGGAATGGATCCAGGCGCGGACGGTGAGCGAGGCGACGTGGTTCTACTTCCAGGCGCTCCAGTTCGCGTCTGAGATACGGAAGAGCCATCCGAACTGGGCCGAGGCGGCGAAGCGCAACCTGGAGTTCGCGGTGAAGGTCCAGCGCGAGGACGGCAACTTCGGCTCCTACTACAACATCAACACGGGCGCCTGCGAGGAATGGGACGGCGCGGGCGGGATCATGTGGATCCCCGCTCTGCTGGCGGGGGCGAAATACTTCGGCAACACGTGGTATCGCGAGGCGGCGGCCGAGGCGGGAGCGTACTACGCCCGATTCGTCGAGGATGAGTACATCTACGGCGCGCCGGAGGACGTCCATCTCACGCCGACCTCGGAGGACGCCTACAACGCCCTGATCGCCTTCCTCCACCTCTACGAGGCGACGCAGGACGAGAAGTGGCTCGAACTCGCGCAGTACTCGGCGGACCTGGTGGCGTCGTTCCGGTGGACGTACAACACGCAGTTCGGCGACGATACGATCCTCGGCAAGTACGGCTTCCGCACACTCGGCGCGGACATCGCGTCCCCGTCGAACAATCATCTGCACAACTACGGGCTGATCTGCCATCCGGAGCTTCTGCGGCTCTGGGAGTACACGGGCGACACGTACTACCTCAGCCGCGCGGCGGATCACCTCGCATGCTTCCACCAGTTCATCGCCCGCACGGACGGCGACTTCAACGCGCGGAAGGGGATGATCAGCGAGCAGTGGTTCCACACCGACTGGACGCACGCGAAGGGATCGATGCTCCAGCTTGCCCATTCCTGGTGCGCGGGGCTGATACTCTACGCCGACATGTACACCCGCGGGTTCGGTGACATCGTCATAGATGCGGAGAGCCGCGAGGTCTACGTCTTCGACAGCACGTGGATCGAGTCCACGGAGGAGGTCGATGACGACCTGGTCCTCACGCTGGTGAACCCATCGCTGAGGGACCAGACGCTCTCCGTTCGGCACTCGAAGCATGGGCTCGTCGGTGAGGTGACGGTTCCGGCGTCGGACGAGGTGCGGGTGAGGGTCTATTCGCGCGAGCCGAAGGTCGAGGAGCTTGCGGCTGAGGACGAGCTCTGGCCGTAGGGCGGGGAAACACGAACGGCACGAATAGTCGAATGAAGGGAAAACCCCCGGCTGGGTTCGTCCTGGTAGCTGAGACTGGAGTGCGATCACTCATGCTGTGGCCGGTGCGTGCACGAATGGGCGATTCGGATGGCACGAATAGGGTGTACGAGTGACGCGAGCATGATGGATAGTCGGATGGGCTGCTTGATCATCTGCATATCCGTGTTGCTCCGGGGTTGGGATTCGATCCATCTGCGTTCCTGATTCGTGTCTGCGTCGGTGACAGCGCGAGTCGTCGTGCTCTTGTGTATCACCGAGCAAGGAAGGCATAGCATAGGCGCCTTCCCCGCTTGATCGTTCGCATCATTCTGTGCTCTCTGAGAGGATCTGGCAGTGGCTGAGGTCTTGTACGCAGAGTTGTCCTACCGGATCATGGGCGTGGTGTTCGAGGTCCATAATGCGCTGGGCCCCGGCTTCGGCGAATCGATCTACGAGGAAGCGTTGGCGCATGAGTTTGCGAAGCGAGGAATCCCCTTCGAGCGCCAGAAGAGCATCACCGTGCGCTACAAAGACGTGACGGTGGGTGAGTACCGTCTGGACTTCCTAGTCGATGGCAAGATCATAGTTGAGCTAAAGGCTGTATCCGAGATGAGCAGTCTGTTCTCAGCTCAGGTCCTGCGTATCTCAAGGCAACAGAGATGCGCTTGGGATTGCTCATCAACTTCGGCAAGCGGCGAGTGGAGTGTGACCGCATAGTCTTGTAGGAGAGGAGACACGGATAGCGAGGAGGGATAAGTGGCGGATTCATGGTCTCTCCGGTATTCGTGAACGGCCTGCTTGGCAGTATGAGCTATCGTATGCTGCACGCTGTCTGCGGAGTGAACACAAGCCGGTTTTTCCTTTCCATTCGAACATTCGTGATATTCGTGTTCCCAGGAGTCTGAACAGTGCCTAGAATAATGGTCGTGGGATCGAGCAACACCGACATGGTGGTGAAGGCGGAGCGTCTGCCTTCGCCGGGAGAGACAGTGATCGGCGGGGAGTTCGTCACCGTGCCCGGCGGGAAGGGCGCGAATCAGGCCGTCGCGGCGGCGAGGCTCGGTGCGGAGGTGGTATTCGTCGCCCGTATCGGGTGCGATGTCTTCGGTGAGTCGTCTCTCAGGAACTTCGAGCGCGAGGGACTCGTAACAAGGTTTGTGGTCCGCGACTCCGAGCGCCCGTCCGGCGTGGCGTTGATCCTCGTCGATTCCGCCGCTGAGAACATCATCGCGGTCGCTCCCGGCGCGAACGGAGCGCTCTCGCCGGAGGACGTGGACCAGGCTGCCGGCGAGCTGGCGGAGTGCGATGCGCTCATCGTGCAGCTCGAAGTCCCGCTTCGGACAGTCATGCATGCCGTCCGTCTCGCGCACGAGCGGGGGATCAGAGTCATCCTCAATCCCGCGCCGGCGTGCCCGCTCCCGGACGAACTTCTCGGGATGGTCGATGTGCTCACTCCGAACGAGTCGGAGGCGAGGTTGCTCCTCGGACTGCGGCCCGATGAGCCCGTCGATGACCCCGAGGTTATCCGGCGCTTCCTCGACCTGGGGGTGAAGAACGTCATCCTCACGGTCGGCGCAAAGGGCGCGCTCGTCGTGACGCCGGAGGGATCGTGGCCGGTCCCGGCGCCGAAGGTCCGGGCGGTCGATACGACGGCGGCGGGAGATGCATTCACCGGCGCGTTGGGCGTCGCTCTCTCGTCGGGCATGGATATCAGGAGCGCATCGGAGTTTGCCTGCAGGTCGGCCGCAATCGCGGTCACAAGGCTGGGGGCACAGTGCTCCATGCCTACAAGAGAGGAGGTCGAGGCCCTCGACATAGAGTGGGAGCGCTGAGGCCCTGTCCGGTCTTTCATCAGGACCACTCAGGGACGGCGATTCACAGCCCGCGGGGAAATCGGATATTGACCTGCGGGGGTTATTGTTGTAACATAATGCGGGATTCCGCTTCGAAAGGAGACACTCAATGCTGGCAAAGAGGATTGCTATCTTCGTAGTAGCCGCAGTACTGATTTCAGCTTTGCCTGTTGCAGCAGCAACGATGAAGGATACGCCGGACGTCGTCGCTACAGTCAACGGAGAGAAGATCACTAAGCAGGTATTGGCCGACACCCTGTTCGACTGGAATGCGGCACTGACCCTCGAGGAACTGATCGATCAGCGGATCGTCGCCCAGGAGGCCAGAAAGGCCGGCGTCGTAGTCACGCTCGAGGAGATCAAGGCCAAGATCGAAGAGGTCAAGCAGCGCATGCCGCCGGGACAGACCTTCGAGGAGGCGCTGAGGGGCATCGGCATGACCCCGGGTCACTACTTCGCTCGCGTGAAGTTCCAGCTTCAGATCGAGGGTGTCCTCAAGAAGCAGATCAAGGTCACTGATGAGGATCTGGCAGGTTTCGTCAAGGCCAACCACATTCTGGTTCGTGTGGGTTACAGTCAGGATCCCGAAGAGAGAACCAAGAAGGACGAGGAAGCCAAGGCCAAGATCGAATCGATCGCCAAGGAGATCAAGGAAGGCTTGGACTTCGCTGAGGCCGCCAAGAAGTACTCCGACGACACCGGCAACAAGGACAAGGGCGGAGATCTCGGGTTCCTCGGCAAGGGGTACATGGCCCCCGAGTTCGAGGAAGCCGCCTTCAAGCTGAAGCCCGGCGAGATAAGCGAGCCCGTCAAGACGAGCCACGGCTATCACCTGATCAAGATAGTCAAGGGCGGCAAGGATGCCACCGGCGACGAGCGCAAGGAACTGATTGACAAGATCACCCAGCAGCGCTTCGGTGAGAAGGTACAGGACTGGCTCCTCAGCGTCAAGAACGCCGCCAAAGTAGACAACAAGCTCGCCCCGAAGAAGGACGAGCCGAAGCCTGCTGCCGGCGCGCAGAATGATGCGCCTCCCGCGCCGCCGGCCAACTAATGCGCCATCGGCGAATATCGGGTCCGTTTGAACGGGTCCGTACACCACAAGGATAAGAAAAGGTCCGGTGTCCGCCCCGCAGTATTGTGAGGGCCGGGCCCGGACCTTCTTTGTTGGAGTTGTGGAGTGTCCCCGATGTAGAGGCCGGACTCGAAATCCGGCCCCTACATCGGGGGAGGACTCCGATACTCCGTTACCACGTTTTCCCGCAAGGAGGAGCAAACATGGCTGAGAAAAAGGTTAACGTCGGCCTCGTTGGCTACATGTTCATGGGCAAGGCGCACAGCGTAGGGTACAGAGACTGCGCGTTCGCGTTCCCCGATGTCAAAGCCGAGCCGGTGATGAAGGAGATATGCGGCCTCGTCAAGGCCGACGCCGAGAAGTTCGGCAAGCAGTACGGCTGGGAGCGCGCCAGTGAGGGCTACAAGCACGTCGTTGAGGCGGACGACATCGACCTCGTGGACATCTCCACCGGCAACGACACGCACCGGGAAATCGCCCTCGCAGCCGCTCGGAACGGCAAGCACGTCTTCTGCGAGAAGCCGATGGCCATGAACGTGGCCGAGTGCAAGGAGATGATCGAGGCCGTCGAGAAGGCCGGCGTCATCCACATGATCGACTTCAACTATCGCACCGTGCCCGCAGTTGCCCTCGCCAAGCAGATGGTGGAGGAGGGCATGATCGGCACTCCGTATCACTTCCGGGCGGTATACCTGCAGGACTGGATCATGGACCCCGAGTTCCCGCTGGTCTGGCGTCTGCAGAAGGACAAGGCGGGCTCCGGCGCCCACGGCGACCTGAACGCCCACATCATCGACCTCGGCCGCTACCTCTGCGGGGAGATCGACTCCGTGTGCGGCATGATGAAGACCTTCATCACCAAGCGCCCGCTCCTGGCCCAGGAAGTCACCGGTCTCGGCGGAGCGAAGGGCGGCGGCGAGATGGGCGATGTCACCGTTGACGACGCCACCCTGTTCCTGGCCAAGTTTGCGAACGGCGCAGTAGGCACCTTCGAGGCGACCAGGTTCGCCGGCGGAAACAAGAACGGCAATCGCTTCGAGCTCAACGGCAGCGAGGGGAGCATTCGGTTCAACCTCGAGCGCTTCAACGAGATCGAGTACTTCAGCCGCAGGGACAAGGATGCCTATCAGGGCTGGAAGACCATCCTGGTCTCCGAGAGCGCTCATCCCTACATCAGGGGATGGTGGCCTGCCGGGCATGTCATCGGCTGGCAGCAGACCTTCGTCCACCAGGTCTACAACCTGATGAACGGCATTGCGACCGGCGAGAATCCCACTCCGAACTTCTACGATGGCCTGAAGTGCCAGGCGGTACTCGAGGCCGTCGAGAAGTCCGCCGAGACCGAGTCGTGGGTGAAAGTGACGGAGTAGTAGGAAGCTGAGAGTTGGAAGTGGGCAGTTGGGAGTTCGGAGTGCAGTTCCCCGGCTTCGGACTCCCCGCTATCTACTGTCTTTCGGAACAGCAGAGTCCCACGCGGAGTCATACAGTAGGGCGACCACCGGAGCATATCCGAGATTGCCGGCTTCATTGACTTTGGCCGGGGCGTATGCTACCATTGCATCCGTAAGCGAACCATCGAAGTCTATGCTTGTCACGGCATCGGACGCGGCGTTGTAAGGGGCGCCTCTACAATACGTTTTGGAGGACTTTCAGGCATGTCCAGAGGTTGGTGGATCATCGCACTCGCGCTGCTGGTGGTGATGATCATCGGCACGCACGATTCACTATACGCGCAGGCAAAGGTCCAGATATCGCGGCCACTGGATGGGGCGACCGTCCGGGAGACGGTCAGGATCATCGTTCCGGCCTCGTCTGTGCCGAGCGGAGGTTACGTCGCCATTTCGATCGACGGGCGGCGAAGGAGTGCCCTGGCGAAGGATGTCGAAGCCGATGCCTTCGTGTACGAGTGGGATACAAAGGCCCTCGACCCGGATACCAAGCTCCCTCTAGCCCAGCGTCAGCCGCGTGAGGGGTCTCATAAGATCAGCGTGCAGGCGTTCGACTCCGCCGGCAAGAGGTTTGGCGATCCGGCGGAGATCACCGTGAACGTGAAGAACAAGGCGTCGGAACTGATGCCCGCTTCCGGCCTGCTGCTCCGCTTCAACCGCAAGATAGGGGCCGCCAGCAAATACAAGTTCAGCACCGTCACCAACATCACCGACATCGCCGGAGCAAGGGAGCTCGCCGACACCATCGGTCAGGCCATCGAGGCGACCGAGTACGTGATCGTTCAGAGCACGGAGGATGTCCGCCCGGATTCGACCGCGCTTGTACGTCAGAAGCTCGACGGCAGCATCAAGATCGGCAGCGGCGGCAGAATGATCCCGATACCGAACTTGACAGTGAAGGCCGCCTACCGCATAGAGGATTCCTGCGGCCGGACTGTCGGCTCCATCGAGTCGAGGGCGCCCGGCAGCAAGGTGGTGGTCGAGATACCCAACCTCCCGATCCAGCGTGTGAGGGTCGGCGACAGTTGGACGGACGTAGACAACGTCTTTCAGGATTGGGCCTCTGGCAGCAATATGTCCATGACCTGCTCCAATTTCCTCGAAGGCATGGAATGGGAAGGCGGTTACCCCTGCGCCAAGATCAGGACCGTCTTCAACGGAACCAAGAGGATCCCCAACTCGCCGATCCTGACCGAGCCGGTCTCCATCAGGGGCGAGAGGTTCACTTACTTTGCGTTCCAGGTGGGCAAGGTGATCTCCGCCGAGACTACCCTCACGATCACCGCGGACATGCAGAAGAGCGCCATCACATCGCTCAGCGAGAGGCTGATGAGTTCCTACACCGCCAAGTTCCCATCGCTGTCCGGCTCCGCTGATGGTAGAGCCGGGAGCGGTTCGGGCGGATTTGGTCCGAACCTGCCGAATGAGGCGCCTCCGAGCGGCGGCATGTTCAGGTCCACCGAACCGGCAGGTGGTTCGGGCAGCGACTCGGCCAAGGTTACTTTCGAGATCAAGCAGAAGGTGGAGTTGGTCCACTGAGCAGCCGAGTTCATCACCACAATAGCAGCTAGAACCGAGGGCGGGAGACCAGTCTCCCGCCTCTCGTCACTTCTGAGCGGCCGAGGGTATGCGGGAATGCGCCGGCTGACCAGACCCTTCGCTCGCTGAACAGGGCAACTAGTATGACAGATTCCGCGATAGCAGAGATGGAAGATGATGCGTCGGGAAGACAGCTCGAGCTGGTGGAACATCTGGCTGAGCTGCGCAGCCGTCTGATTCGGGTGGCGATCTACGTAAGCGTAGGGATGATCGTCGGGTGGATCTACTACCAACGTTTCTTCGAGTTCGTGACCGCCCCGATACTCCCGCTGCTCCAGAAAGCCGGAAGCACCTTCCTGCTCACCGGAATCACGGAGGGTTTCACTATCAAGATGCAGGCGGCGATCGTGATCGGCGTGATCATCTCGCTACCGCTGATCACCATGGAGGGCTGGCGGTTCGTCGCGCCGGGACTCACTCGCAGAGAGCGCCGCTCCGTGAGACTGGTGGCGCCTCTATCGGTGGTCTTGTTCCTCGGCGGGCTGGTTACCGCGTACTACGTCATGCCCATGGGTATCAAGTGGCTGATCGGGCAGAACCCGCCGGGTGCGACATTCATGCCCAGCGTGCAGCAGAGCCTGCTCTTCATAGTCAAGATGTACCTGGCGTTCGGCGTGATCTTCCAGATGCCGGTAGTCCTCATGTTCCTCGGCAAAGTCGGGATCGTCAGTTCGAAGGCTCTCGTCTCGAACTGGCGGCAGGCTCTCGTCGTCATGGCGATTGTTGCCGCCGCCGCCACTCCGTCCGGCGACGCGATGACGATGATGATGATGTGCGCTCCGATGGCGGTCCTCTACCTGCTGAGCATCGGATTGGTGCGTCTCGTCGAGCGATAGAGCAGGGGCCATGTCACCTCATGATTTCTTCGAACAGCTTCGGAGGTCACATGGGTATCGTGGCCAGCTCGCCCACATCGAGCGCATCCCGGCACGGGAGGCTCGCTACGGCGACCTGACCGTCGATCTGCATCCTGAGTTGATCGAGTCGCTGCGCCTTCAGGGGCTGCGCCGTCTCTACCTCCACCAGGCCCAGGCCGTGAACAAGAGCGTCGAAGGCGCGCACACCACCGTGGTGACCTCCACCGCCAGTGGGAAGACTCTCTGCTACAACCTGCCCGTCCTGCACAAGCTGTTGACCGATCGATCGAAGCGGGCACTCTATCTCTTCCCGACGAAGGCACTGGCTCAGGACCAGATCCGCAAGCTGCGCGACTTCGAGCTCGACGGCATCCGCTTCGGTATCTATGATGGAGACACTCCACAGCATGAACGCCGTGCGGTTCGGCGAAACAGCCACATCGTGCTGACGAATCCGGATATGCTCCACCTGAGCATTCTGCCGCACCACACCAACTGGGCCGAGTTCTTCCACAACTTAGCCTACGTCGTCATCGACGAGATGCATACCTACAGAGGGGTCTTCGGCGCTCACGTTGCGAACGTCATGCGAAGGCTCAGGCGTATCTGCCGGCATTACGGGTGCGCGCCTCAGTTCATCTCCTGTTCGGCGACCATCGCGAATCCGGGCGAACTGATGAACATGCTCACCGGCGTGAAGGCCGTTGTCATCGATGACGACGGCTCGCCGTCGGGGGAGAAGTGGTTCGCCTTCTGGAATCCGCCGTATATCGGTGAGGGCGAGCGGAGGAGCGCGAACTTCGAGGCCGCGTGGCTCTTCACGGAACTGGTGCGCGCGGGGATCAGGAACATCACCTTCGCCAAAGCGCGTGTCGTCGCGGAGTTGATCTATCGGTATGCCAGGACCCAGTTGGAGGCCGTGGACCCCGGTCTCGCGTCGAGCATCATGTCCTACCGCGGGGGATACACCCCCAGACAGCGCAGGGAGATCGAGCAGGGCCTGTTCAACGGGCGGCTCATAGGCGTCACGGCGACGAACGCCCTGGAGCTCGGCGTGGACGTGGGCGACCTGGAGGGATGCGTCATCACCGGCTATCCGGGTACCGTGGCGAGCACGTGGCAGCAGGCCGGACGGGCGGGCAGGGGACGTCAGTCGTCGCTCGCGGTGATGATCGCCCTCGACAACCCGCTCGACCAGTTCCTGATGCGCCATCCCGAGTATTTCTTCGGCAAGACGAGCGAGCGGGCCGTCGTCGATCCGTTCAACCCCTATGTGGCCGTCGAACACGTTCAGTGCGCGGCATACGAGATCCCGCTCTCGGAACTGGACAGGAATCTCTTCGGTGACGGCTTCGATGAGGTGCTCGACGTCCTGAAGGAGGCCGGATGTGTCGCTCAGCGCGACAAATGGTACTGGATCGGAGACGGCTATCCCGCAGCGGATGTGAACATCAGGTCCACCGGCGGCCAGGGTTACCTCGTCTACGACTCCGCCGACAGGGAGCATCCGCTCGGCAGCGTGGAGGAGTCCAGCGCATTCCAGGTGCTCCACGACGGCGCGGTCTACCTGCATCAGGGCGAGTCCTACGTCGTGACGAAGCTGAACCTCGATGAGCGGTGTGCGATCGTCATTCCCAAGAGCGTCGACTACTATACCGTGCCGAGGACATCGACCGATACGGCCATCAAGAAGACACATTCGGAGCGCCGGCAGGGCACATCGCGACTGCATTACGGCGAGATCGTCGTAACCGATCACGTCATCGGCTACCGCAAGAAGCGCCTCCTCACGGACGAGGTGCTGGAGGTATGGGATCTGGATCTCCCACCGCAGTCGTTCCACACCGAGTCGGTCTGGTTCGTGCTCGATGACGCGGTGGTCGAGATGGTGAGGAGTCAGGGCCTCGATCCGGCCGGCGGGATCCACGGCCTCGAGCACGCTCTGATCGGCCTGATGCCGCTCTACGCGATGTGCGACCGCCAGGACATCGGCGGCTCATCGTGTCCGCTCCACCCGCACACCGGAGGCGCCACCATCTTCATCTACGACGCGCACGCCGGTGGAGTAGGCATCAGCGAGGCGGCATTTGCCCGGTCCGGCGACCTGCTCGCATCGACCCTGAGGGTGCTGGAGGAATGCCCGTGCCAGGACGGATGTCCCTCCTGCATACAATCCGCCAAGTGCGGCAGCAACAACACGCCGCTCGACAAGCAAGCCGCGCTCCTCATCCTCAGACACCTCATCGCCGGTCCGGAGTAGCTCGACATCCGTCTTCCGTCCGCTCGTACCCGCCGCCGGTTTCGCTCCATACCCCCGAGGGTAATCAGGTAGTGAAGCTCATATCGGTGGGCCTCAATCTGATCCGGCTTTTCGGTGAATGAGGGGTGGTAGCGATGAACGAACCCAGGCGCGATCAGGCCGCGGATTCGTCATGGGCCACGGTGGTTGCGATCCTGTTGGTGATCATTGCGATCCTGCTGATCGGCTACTTCGCGTGGTGGGCGCCTTCGAGGCAGAGCGTCACGGTGATCCGGACTCCCGAGGAGGCTCCCGCGCAGCCTGCCCCGAGCGGTCCGCCGTCGGCTCCCGATGAGGGCTCGACTCCGCGCGGGGAGCCGCCCGTGACACCGGGTGCAACTCAGCCCCGTGGCAGCAGGTAGCGCGCCGATCCTGTGATGTGGGGCCTCGGGTACAGCAGGAGGTGATACCCATGTCGGTAACGGCGTTTCTGGTGCTGTTGATCATAGCGGCTGTCGTAGGCGCGATCGCAGAGGCGGTCGTCGGGTACAGGACCCGCTGGGGATGGTTAGGCACCATCCTCATCGGATTGATCGGGGCATGGCTCGGGACGGCGCTCATCGCTATCGGACCGGTGATCGGTGGGGTTCACCTGATCTCCGCGATCCTCGGGGCGATCATCCTGGTGCTGATCCTGAAAGCCCTGGCCCGTCCCAGACGGACGCTCTGAGACAGCGCATCAACGACCGAACATCGAGGGCAGGTCCATTCGGGCCTGCCCTTTTTGGTTTTTCGGCGCGGCGACTGGGAATTCGGGCCGAGGTCAATGAAGGAGTTCGTCCATCGGCTGGCTAACAAAGCAGCAGGTCGCTCGGCAGACTGACCGGTAGCCAGGGAGGTCAGACCGACGACCGGGCGTTTTTTTGCGCACCCGAGTTGCAGTCTCGGGTGTGGAGCGATATGCGCGGAGGCGAACGGCCTTCCGGCATTCTTTCACCGCCAGGTCATGCACTACGAATCCGGCGTGACCTGGATCAGAGGAACAGAAAGGAGTAGACCTCGTGAAAAAACTGTTCTTGATCGCTCTGACCGCAGCCATGATCAGCGGCGCAGCATTCTGCGCTCCCTCCTACCTGGGTATCACCGGCAACATCCTGACACCTGATGACATCCTGCTGGCGCCCGGCGATTTCAGCGCCAATGTACACTCATTCCAGGATGACAACACGCCGCTCGTGATCGGGGCCAGCGTCGGCGCCGCCGAGAACCTCGAGCTCGGCATTGCGAGCTTCGATCCGGATGTTCCCGGTCAGGGCTCTGAGACCTGCATCAACATCAAGTACCTTATCCTGGCTGAGACCCAGCGCATGCCGTCGGTTGTGGTCGGAGCCACCGATCTGATCGGCGAGCTTGACCCGGACGACGATCCCGGCTTCTTCATCGTTCTCGGCAAAAACCTGACCCCGGTTGCCACAGATATCGCCGGTGAGCCCTCCGCTCCGCTGAGAGGCATACTCGGATTCGGTGGCGGCATCTACAACGGTTTCTTTGCCGCGCTGGACTGGACGCTGACCCCCAAGGTGAGCGCGATGGTCGAGTACATCGATGACGCCAACATCACGGGCCTCTTCGCTGAGGAGTCCACTCTCAACCTGGGCGCTCGCTTCGCGATCACCGACGAACTGCGCGCCGACGTGGCTCTGATCGACGGCGACGACCTCGCGTTCGGTATCAGCTTCACCCAGATCGGTCTCGACTGATCCCGCTTGTGACGAATGGCGGCCTGCTTCCGGCGGGCCGCCGTTTTTTTGCGCCGGCAAGTCCGAACCCCACACTCCCATACTCCCTCCCGTTCCTACGGTTGCAGCCAAGCAGCGCTGAGTGCTATAATTCCTTGTTGTTCCGGTCGATTTCCCGGGCATCCCGCAAAGGATGGTGTTGAATAATGAGACTGACCAAAGAAGAGGTTGAGCACGTCGCCTGGCTGGCGAGGCTGGAGCTCTCCGAGCAGGAGAAGGACCGGCTTACCGGCCACCTCAACCAGATCATGGGGCATTTCGAGGAGCTTCAGAAGCTCGACACGACCGACGTCGAGCCGACTTCTCACTCCATACCGATGAAGAACGTTTTCCGTGAGGATGTAGCAGGCCCGTCGCTCACCCAGGAAGAGGCGGTTTCCAATGCCCCCGAGGAGCGCGACTTCTACTTCGTAGTGCCTCAGGTTGTCGAGATGTAGATGGGAGACGCAGAATTGGAACTTAGCAGGCTTACGGCACACGAGCTTCACGATCTGATAAGGGACCGCAAGGTCAGCGCGCGCGAAGTGACCCAGGCCGTGCTCAATCGGATCGACGCAGTCGAAGACAAGGTCAAGGCGTATGTGACCATCACCCCGGAGATCGCCCTCCAGGCGGCGACCGAGATCGATGCGCGTATCGGACGCGGTGAGGAAGTCGGCCCGCTGACCGGCATACCGATCGCCATCAAGGACAACATGTGCACGAAGGGCGTGAAGACCACATGCTCTTCGAAGATGCTGCACAACTTCGTCCCGCCCTATGATGCCACCGTCATCGAGAAGCTTGCGGCGGCCGGCACGATCATGGTCGGCAAGACGAACCTCGACGAGTTCGCCATGGGCTCATCGACCGAGAATTCGGCCTTCTTCACGACGCACAACCCCTGGGATCTCAGCAAGGTTCCCGGTGGATCGAGCGGCGGCTCGGCGGCGGCGGTTGCGGCGGATGAGGCAATCGTCGCGCTTGGCTCGGATACCGGAGGCTCGATCCGCCAGCCGGCGTCGTTCTGCGGCGTCGTCGGGATGAAGCCGACTTACGGCCGAGTCTCGCGATACGGGCTGGTGGCGTTCGCATCGTCGCTCGATCAGATCGGGCCGTTCGCCAAGGACGTGACCGACTGCGCGATCCTCCTGCAGGCGGTCTCCGGCAAGGACCCGCAGGACTCCACATCCGTCGATATCCCCGTGCCCGACTACCGCGCCGCACTGCGGAACGACGTGAAGGGCCTCAAGATCGGCGTACCGAAGGAGTTCTTCGCGCAGGGCGTGCAGCAGGGGATCGCAGACACCGTTATGAAGGCGGTGGACGTGCTCGTCGGACTCGGCGCCGAGTGCAGGGAGCTCTCGATGCCGATCATGGAGTACACCCTTCCGACGTACTACATCATCGCTCCGGCGGAAGCCAGCTCGAACCTCGCGCGCTTCGACGGCGTCCGGTACGGCCATCGGACAAAGCACGCGACGGATACGCTTGCGATGCTCAGCAAGACCCGCGACGAGGGTTTCGGCCCCGAGGTCAAGCAGCGTATCATGATCGGCACCTACGCGCTGAGCGCCGGGTACTACGATGCTTACTACCTCAAGGCGCAGAAGGTCCGCACGCTGGTTCGCCAGGCCTACGACGAGGCGTTCAGCGAGTTCGATGTGCTGATCAGTCCGACGTCGCCCGTGCCGGCTTTCGGCATCGGCGAGCGCTCGGACGATCCGCTGGCGATGAAGCTCGCCGACGTCTGCACAATCCCGATCAACATGGCCGGCATCCCCGCAATGTCGATCAACTGCGGCTTCCAGGACGGGCTGCCGATCGGGATGCAGATCATGGGCAGAGCGTTCGACGAAGAGACGATTCTGCGGGTGGCGTACACCTTCGAGCAGAACACGGATTACCATACACGGAAGCCGGAGCTTTAGGAGAAGTCAGGAGTCGGAATCCAGGAGTCAGGAGTCAGAATCCGGAAGACGGGAGGCAAGGCCATGGTGGGGAGATCACCGGCACGGAGTCTCCAGGATCTGGTTGTAAGGCGCAAGGCTCACGAGTTCGTACTGATGACCTATCGCTTCAGCGAAGACTTCCCTCGTCGGGAGACGTATGGCCTGACTAGCCAGCTAAGGCGGGCGGCGATATCGATCCCTGCCAACATTGCCGAAGGTTTCAAGAAGAAGAGCAAGGCGGATAAGGTCCGCTTCATGAATATCGCACAAGGTTCTGTCGAGGAGTGCAGGTACTACCTGATCCTGGCGGCCGACCTTGGATACGGAGACAGCTCGGAGTTGGCGTCCCAACTCGGCGAGGTCAGCAAGCTACTGGAGGCGTACTCCTCCGCCATTCTGACTCCTGACTCCTGACTCCTGTATTCTCTGCATTGGAGAAGAACTAATGACCGAATACGAACCAGTTATCGGAATGGAAGTACACGCCGAACTCCTCACCAAGAGCAAGATGTTCTGCGACTGCCCCGTGGAGTTCGGAGGGGCGCCGAATTCGCGGACGTGCCCCGTGTGTCTCGGCTTGCCCGGAGCGCTTCCGGTCGCAAACCGGAAGGCCGTCGAGTACGTGGTACGCACCGCATTGGCCCTGAACTGCACGATCTCGAAGCACAGCATCTTCCATCGGAAGAACTACTTCTACCCGGACCTGCCGAAGAACTACCAGATCTCACAGTACGGCGACACACCGATCGGCGTCCATGGGTGGATCGATATCGTCGTCAACGGCGAGACGAAGCGCATCCGTATCCGCCGCGTGCACCTCGAGGAGGACACCGGCAAGCTCATTCATGCGCCCGACAGCGACGAGAGCCTGGTCGACTTCAACCGGAGCACAGTGCCGCTGATGGAGATCGTCAGCGAGGCCGATATCCACTCCGCCGAGGAGGCGAGGGAGTACCTGGTCCGACTGCGCGCGATCCTCACATATCTCGGCGTCACCGACGGCAAGATGGAGGAGGGGAGCCTGCGATGTGAGCCGAACATCTCGATCCGTCCCAAGGGGACCGAGCAGTTCGGCACCCGCACGGAGATCAAGAACCTGAACTCGTTCCGAGCGGTCTTTCGTGGGACCGCCTACGAGATTGCTCGCCAGGAGAAGGTGCTCCGAGAGGGCGGCAAGATCATCCACGAGACTCGCCGGTGGGACGACGCGAACGGTGTGACCACCTCGATGAGGAGCAAGGAGTTCGAGCAGGAGTACCGCTACTTCCCCGAGCCGGACCTCGTACCGATGGAGTTCAGCGACGAGTACATCGAGGAGCAGCGCAGGACCCTGCCGGAGCTTCCGGAGGCCAAGAAGGAGCGCTTCATCGCTGAGTACGGCATTCCGGCGACCGATGCCGAGCAGTTGACGAACACCCGCGCGTTCGCCGACTACTTCGAGGAGGTCGTGAAGGCCTACAACGAGCCGAAGACCGTCAGCAACTGGATGATGGGCGACTTCACCAAGGCGCTCAACTCCGCGGGCATCGAGATTACCGAGGTCAAGGTAAGGCCCGCCGACCTGGGCGCGATGCTCAAGATGATCGCCGACGGTACGATCAGCGGCAAGATCGCCAAGACGGTCTTCGATGAGATGTTCGAGACCGGCGCGTCCCCCGAGGACGTCGTGAAGAAGAAGGGCCTCACTCAGATCAGCAGTGACGCGGAGATCTATCCTGTCGTCGATCAGGTGCTCTCCGAGAACCCGGACGTCGTGCAGAAGATCGCCGGCGGAGACCCGAAGGCGATGGGCTTCCTCGTCGGCCAGGTGATGAAGTACACCCAGGGCCGGGCGAATCCCGGTGCGGTGAACAAGATCCTCCGCGAGCGCCTTGCCGAGGCGACCAAGGGATAGACATAGGTTTCGGAGTGCGATGGCTCGACATCGCTTTCCTGAGCCGTGGCTTGACACGGCTGAACCCCCTCGGTCGTCAGAGCGACCGGTCCCCTTTATCAAGGGGACAGCGGGCGGCGTCAAGCCGCCACAAAGCAGAGCGACGTCGAGCCGTCGCACTCCAAAGCTGAAAGGCCCGTCTACCATGAGCAACCTTACTTGCTGGCTCCAGAGTTCATTGAGCCGGGTCTATCCCGGCTCCGCGCCGAAGTCATCCGATTCGATCGACCTGCTTGCCGCGCGCAACGAGCGCATCTCGTTCCAGGCGTGCATCCACAACCCGACCGAGAGCGCCGCGGAGGTGGAGATCGCGGTCGAGGTCCCGGCCGAACTAGGCCATCTGGTGCGCCGAGTCGGATACGTGCCGATGCCTCACGTCAACACCGGCACCGATGCATCAGAGATCGAGGGCATCGGTCATATCCCCGGCTTCGTGCCGGACCCGCTCTTCCCCGTAGGACCGGACTCCGACCCGCGAACGCTCGTCGGCCCCTTCGAGACCCAGTCGTTCTGGATCACCATCGGCTCCTGTGCGGGGATCACTCCCGGCATGAAGGAGGTCAAGGTCCGGTTCACCGTCGACGAGGAGGCGCTTCCCGAGATGACCGCCCGCGTCGATATCAGCGAGGTCGTTCTCCAGCCGCGACGCAACTTCCCGGCGACGCATTGGTTCTATGCCGATGCGCTCTGCGATTGGTACAAGATCAACCTGTGGGAGGAGCGCTTCTGGGAGCTTCTGCCCGCCTACGTCAGGAATATGGTCGAGCACGGCATCAACTGCCTCTACGTGCCGATCTTCACCCCTCCGACCGACGGCGTGAAGCGGCCGACCCAGCTCCTGAAGGTTACCGAGCCGGAGCCCGGCCGGTACGAGTTCGACTTCAGCGACGTCCTGCGCTGGGTGAAGGTCGGCGAGGAATGCGGGGCCGAGTATTTCGAGTGGACGCACTTCATCTCGCAGTGGGGCGCGCAGTATGCGCTTCGCATCTACCGCGACAACCTCGATCCCGAGTCGCTGCTCTGGGACCCGGAGACCGAGGCGGTATCGAACACTTATCGCAACTTCCTGGCGCAGTTCCTGCCGGCGTTCAAGGCGTTTCTGGACGAGAACAAGCTCATGGAGCGGTCGTTCTTCCACGTCTCCGATGAGCCGCACGGCGACGAGCACCTGGACAACTACCGCCGAGCGCGCGCCATGCTCAAGGAACTGGCTCCCTGGATGCGGGTGATGGACGCGCTGAGCGACATCCGCTACGGCAAGGAGGGCCTGACCGACATGCCGATCCCATCGATCGGCGCGTGGAAGGCATACGCCGAAGAAGGCATTCGGTCCTGGGTCTACTACTGCTGCGGGCCGCGCGGGAAGTACGTCCAGCGGCTGATGGACACTCCACTTGCGAAGATCCGCATGAACGGCTGGCTGTTCTACAAGCTCGATGCGAAGGGATTCCTCCACTGGGGCCACAACTACTGGCACAAGAGCCAGACTCAGCAGCTCATCGATCCGTTCACCGAGTCGTCCGGCTGCGCGTGGCCGGGATGGGCATACGGCGACACGTTCGTCGTCTATCCCGGTTCCGACGGGCCGATCGACTCGATCCGCTGGGAGATCTTCGGCGAGTCGATGCAGGACTATGCGCTGCTCCAGACCGTGGGCATCAAGCTCGACGATCCGCTGCTGGCCGAGATAGAGGGCTACGACGAGTTCCCGAAGTGCGAGGAGTGGATCGCCAGGGCGAGGCGGATCATACTGAAAGGCAAGTGATCAGTAGGCAGTGATCAGTGATCGATCCGGACGTGGACTACGCGTTCTCACGGCGGCGAATCTGATCTTCGTCGTCGGTCTCTGGCTGATCGAGACATTCGTCGCCGAGCGGCACTGGCTGACGACACTGATCACGTACATGCCACAGCACTGGGCCGTCCTCCCTCTGCTGGTGCTGCTCCCGTGGGCGCTGGTTCGGCGCTCCCGGCGGATGATCGGGTGGAACCTGCTCGCGGTTTGCATATTCCTGTTCGGGCTGATGGGCTTTAGTGTACCGCTTAGGGCGCCAACGGGGAAGTCCGGGCAGGCCGTCAGGATTATGACCTGGAACATCCACCACGCATCGGGCGGCACGGAGAACATCATGGCCGTCGTGGAGAGGGAGCATCCCGATATCGTCTGCTTCCAGGAGGCGAGCGACGGCCGCTGGCAGAGCACTGTTCTGCCGGAGTTGCGCAAAGCATTCAAGGGCTGGCACTACTCGGGATTCCGAGAGGTGGCGACCTTCTCTCGGTTTCCGATCATCGAAGAGCGTGTCCACCGCCTGATGCCGGAGACCGGCCGAGTGGTGCTGGACACCGTGGTGGATGCAGAGGGCAGCCCTGTCATGGTATGGAACATCCACCTGAACGTGGCGGTCGGCGGTCGGTCGTTGAGGAGCGGCGGCCTGCGCGGAGTTCCGGCGTATCTGAGACATACCGCTGCTGTCAGGAGGGATCAGATGCTCGATCTGGATACGATCCTCGTCGCTGCCCCACTCGTGATCGTGGGGGATTTCAACACACCTCCCAGGGGCTGTTACTATCGCCGGTTTGCGTCACGCCATCGAGATGTCTTCCGTCATGCCGGTTTGGGCTTTGGATATACCTACCCGGCCCGTCGTCCGCTGATGCGCATAGACTACGTGTTTGCGGACGATGATATCCGGGTCCGGCGTTGCTTTGTGCCCAAGACAACCGCGTCGGACCACCGTCCGGTGGTGGCTGATCTGGTGATACCACGGAAGGAAAGGTGAACCATATGAGCAGACAATGTGACGTTTTCGTCGCGGGAGGCGGCCCGGGAGGCTTCGCCGCCGCGGTTGCCGCCGCCCGTAACGGCGCGGACACACTCCTCGTCGAGCGCTACGGATTCCTCGGTGGGATGGCCACGATGGGCCTTGTGAACCCGTTCATGACCTACTGGGCGGGCGAGGAACAGATCATCGAGGGCATCCTGCAGGAACTAGTCGACCGGCTCACCGCACTCGGCGCATACGGCAAGGGAAGCCGCACCGCGTTCGATCCCGAGGCGTACAAGTACGTCTGCGACCTGATGGCACAGGAGGCCGGTGTCCGACTGCTCTTCCACACGATGCTCACGGATGCGTCGAGATCCGGGGCGGAGATCACATCCGTCGAGATCGCGAACAAGTCCGGCAAGTCGGCGGTCGAGGCGAAGGTATACATCGACGGCACCGGCGATGCCGATCTCGCCTTTCTGGCGGGCGCTCAATGCGAGAAGGGCCGGGATGAGGACGGCTTGACTCAGCCGATGACGCTCAACTTCCGGGTCTGTAACGTCGATCAGGACCGCATACCCTCCAGGGACGAGCGCAACCGGCTCTACGACATCGCCAAGACCGAGGGGCGCCTCGACTGCCCGCGCGAGAACATCCTGATGTTCTACACGACGCGCGTCGGCGAGCTTCACTTCAACCAGACGCGCGTCAACTATGCCGACGGCACATCCGCCGAGGATCTCACCAAGGCCGAGCTCGAGGCGCGGAGACAAATGTGGCAGTTCCTCGAGTTCCTGCGGCGCGACGTTGCCGGCTTCGAGAACGCCGAGATCGTGGTGAGCGGCCCGCAGATCGGCATCCGCGAGAGCCGCCGAGTCATCGGTGACTACGTCATGACGGCCGACGACATCGTCAACGCCGCCAAGTTCGACGACTGCATAGCGCGCGGTTCCTATGGCATAGACATCCACAGCCCGACCGGGGCAGGCACCGTCATCAAGCATCTGAAGCCCGGCGAGTCGTACGACATCCCGTACAGGAGCCTGACTCCGCTCGGTATCGACAACCTGCTGATCGCCGGACGCCCGATCTCATCGACCCACGAGGCCCATTCGGCCGTGCGGATCATGCCGATCTGCATGGCGATCGGCCAGGCAGCCGGCACCGCGGCCGCCTTGTCGATCAGGGATGGAGTGACGCCGAGACGGCTCGATGTATCGGCGCTCAGAAGCACGCTTCGCTCCCAGGGCGCGAACCTGGGATAGGGCGGACGACCGTTACGCCGTGGGGATACACTCCTGTAGGGAACGGGCGCTGTCCCGTCCCGTTGGGCGGAGACCTACAGCGAACGGAACGCGACGGCGGGCGTTCCCTACAAGGATTCCGCTGAACACCTGCCTGTAGCAACTGACGGACTTGTTCAGGCCGCTCAACCACTGCTACGGGTTGCGGCGGTACACGCCGTCGGTCTTGCGTGCTATAATGTCGAGGTTGAGGAGATACCCATGTATGAACTGACCGTCGAGTCGCAATTCGATTCCGCTCACTGCCTTCGCGGGTACGAGGGCCCCTGCGAGAACCTGCACGGCCATACGTACAAGGTGCAGGTCGTCTATCAGGGCTCCGAACTCGACCACCTCGGCATGCTTGTGGACTTCAAGCGGCTGAAGAAAGAGCTTGCCGAGGTCATCTCGTACCTGGACCACCAGCATCTCAACGACCTCCCGGAGTTCCGGGAGCAGAACCCCACGGCTGAGAATATTGCCAGGTTTATATATGAGCGGATGAGTAAGCATCTGGGCGGCGGCATCCGAAAATCTACGGTGTGGGAAACCCCTACATCGGCTGCAAGCTACTGGGAGAGTGACGAGTAAGGGTGTCGATTCCCTACTCCTTACCTCCTTACACATGAGGTAGACATGAATCGAGCACGGGAGATACTTCTGGGAGAGAACATAATCGTATGCGACGGGGCGATGGGCACGATGCTCCATTCCCTTGGCGTGTCGCTCAGTCAGTCGTTCGATGAGCTGAACATCAGCCGCCCGGACGTGGTTTCGTCTATCCACCAGGCATATGTGGACGCGGGCGCCAACGTGATTGAGACGAACACCTTCGGGGCCAATCGCCTGAAGTTGCAGGGATACGGCCTGAGCAGTCGTGTACGTGACATCAATCTCGCAGGCGCACGGATCGCGCGTGAATGTGCGGGCACGCGCGCGCTCGTCGCCGGATCGGTGGGTCCGACCGGCAAGCTGCTCCATCCGTTCGGCCTCCTGAGCTTCGACGAGGCATATGAGGCGTTCAGGGAGCAGATCGCGGCTCTCTGCGAGGGTGGGGTCGATCTCCTGATCATCGAGACCATCCAGGATCTCCGCGAGATCAAGGCAGCATTCCTCGCAGCCCGGAGCGTGACAGAGATCCCCGTTATCTGCCAGATGTCATTCGCCCAGGAAGGCCGTACCATGATGGGCACCGATCCCGGCACGGCGGCCGTCGTTCTGGAGGGCATGAGGCCGACCCTCATCGGCACGAACTGCGGCACGGGCCCGCAGGACATGCTCGACGCGGTGCGCACGATGTTCGGCGTGAGCGGCATCGGCATCACCGCGCAGCCGAACGCCGGGCTTCCCAGGTTCCACGAGGGGCGGGTGCTATATCTGTCCACCCCCGAGTACATGGCGGGTTTCGCGCGGCAGTTCGTTGAAGCCGGAGCGGTGCTCGTGGGAGGATGCTGCGGCACGACTCCCGACCATACGAAAGCTCTGGCAGCCGTCGTGGCTGGTATGAAGCGAGTCGCGCGCACGCAGACCGACACGGTTCGGTTCGCAGGTCGCTCCAGGGTCGTGGAGTTCGGAGGCGAGAGGCCGATACTCATCGGGAACCGGCTCTGCGGAGCAGTGGACGGCAAGCTCTCGCTCGTGCAGGATGAGGTCGATGCTCAGACGACCCGAGGCGCGGAGGCGGTATGCGTCAACTGCGATGCGGGCGACACCGCCGGTAAGCTGATCGAGATCGCCCAGACCAGCGGTGACGTTGCTCTCTGCCTGAGCGGATCGGATGCCGATGCCGTTGAGAAGGCGCTCCGGATGGTCGAGGGCAGGGCGCTGGTGCGGTGTGGCGCTCCGGACGTGCTGCCGGTTGCGGCTCGACACGGCGCGGTGGTTGCCGTCGATGCCCTCGGTGACACGCCCGAGGCGAGGCTCGCATCGGCGCGAGAGGCCCTGGAGCAGGCGCGGAAGCATGGTCTTGGGAAGGTCGATGTTGTGATCAATCCGGGCAGCCCGTTCACGGAGTCCGGCGCGCCGAACGATGGCACACTGGGCGCAATCAGGCTCATCAGATCGGAACTCGGGCTGAGCACATTCGTCGAGTACGGCTCGAATGATCCCCGGGGCGATGCGGCGGTTATCGCGCTGAAAGCATCCGCTGAGGCGGGTGTAGGCGCGATCGTCTGCGATCCGACCTCATCGGAGATCGGCGCCCTCGACCTGGCGCGGCCGCAGGAGTAGCAGAGATGTCATTAGCCCCCAAACTCGGCAAGAAGCTGGTTATTACGGTAGAGCTTGATCCCCCTCGGGGCATCAACATAGACAAGGTTCTGGACGGCGCGGCGCTCCTGAAGGGAGTCGATGCCGTCAACCTGGCGGACAGCCCGATGGCGCGCGTCCGCATGGGGCCCGTCGCCCTCGCGCACCTCATCCGCGAGCGCATCGGTCTGGAGACCGTCCTGCATATGACGTGCAGAGACCGGAACCTGCTCAGCCTGCAGTCGGACCTCCTCGGCGCATACGCTCTCGGCGTCGAGAACGTGCTGGCGCTCACCGGAGACCCGCCGTCCCTCGGCGACTACCCGAACGCCACCGCGGTGTTCGACGTCACGTCGGAGGGCCTGGTACACCTTGTCAAGCGTCTCAACTCCGGCACGGACCTCGCCGGGAACAAGCTCAATCAGTCGCCCGACTTCTGCATCGGAGTGGCGGTCAGCCCGGCGGCCGATGATCTCGACAAAGAGATCAAGCGCCTTGAGGGCAAGGTCGCGGCCGGCGCGCATTTCACGGAGACGCAGCCGATCTACAGCAAGGAAGTCCTGCACCGATTCCTCAAGAAGGTCGAACCGGTCGGCATCCCCGTCCTGATCGGCATCCTCCCGCTCAGGAACCCTCGGCACTGCGAGTTCCTGCACAACGAGGTGCCGGGCATCACCATCCCGGACGAGATCCGAGCAAGGATGCAGGCCGCCGGCGAGGAGAACGGCCGCTCCGAAGGCATCAAGATCGCCCAGGAGTTCCTGTCGGAGATCAAGAGCGACATCCAGGGCGTCTATCTCATGCCGCCGTTCGCCGACTATGCCATGGCGGCTGAGGTGCTCCAGGTATTGTAGGGTATAGGTCCCATAGGACCCACGGGAGCCGTGGGACGGATATGACACAGAACTCCGCACAATCCGGCAACCTCGTCGAGGTCTTCTCAGGCATCCAGGGGGAGGGGATCTACGTCGGACGGCGTCAGATCTTCATCCGCACGTGTGGGTGCAACCTCGACTGCGCCTACTGCGATACCCCCGGCCCCAGGTCAAGGGTTGCCGTATGCCGACTCGAGCGCACTCCGGGCCTCCGCGATTTCGTGGAGCTGCCGAACCCGGTCAGCCTCGACCGCATAACCGAGTGCGTGAGGACTCTGAACTCGCCCCCCGGCCTGCACCACTCCGTCGCGCTCACCGGTGGTGAGCCTCTGGTCGACGCCGGATGGACGATCGAGATCGCGCGCGCCCTCAAGGAGTCCGGCATGCGCGTCATGCTCGAGACGAACGGCTCGCTTCCTGAGGAACTCCGATCGGCTCTGTCGTTCCTCGATATCATCAGCATGGATATCAAGCTGCCCTCGACCACGGGCGGCCCCGATCTCACCGACGAGCACAAGAGGTTCATGTTGGTGGCCGCAGAGAGAGAGTTATATGTTAAAATGGTGGTGTGCTCCTCCACACAGACCGAGGAGATAGACGCCGCCGCCGGGATGGTGCGCGAGGTCGAACGTCGGATACCTGTGGTGATTCAGCCTGTGACCGAGCTTGGGGGAGTGCATCCGCCGTCGCCGGACCAGGTGCTGGCCTGGCAGTCGCTCTGCGCCGAGTATGTGGACGATGTGAGGGTCATTCCGCAGTGCCACAAGATCCTCGGGCAGTTGTAGACATGGAGTAGAGACAATGGCTCTGTTCGGTAGGGATCCGCTAGCGCGAGGAAGGGAGTCCCGGAGCCTCTGGGCGATAGTAGCAGCCGTCGCAGCCGGCGCGATCCTCGCGGGTGTTGCGTACATCATCACCCGCCGCCCGGCCTTCTCCGTCGCGGTCTCGGCCCACGCGTCCGACGGGATGCGGTTGACGGCCACATGCGAGTGTACGGACGATGCCGGGGAGACTGTCTGTCGGGTGACCGTTCGCAATACCGCCCTGCGCGAGATCACTTCTCAGGCGCGCGTCGATACCCGCGAGGGCTCGGCGACGTCCAACGAGGTATCAACGACGGTTCCCGTCCTTGCGAAAGAGGTATGCCTGCACATACACGTGACGGGGGGCGACTTCGTGTCTGCGCCGAAGTACGAGGATGGGAAGACCGCTGCCCACGTTCGAGCCGACCGAGAGCTCATTGTCTTCCTGGGGAACATGAAGCCGTCGCAGGAACGGAGCTTGACGGTCAGAGCCCGGGCAGACCAGGGCGTATCTCAGGAATCGAATTCCGCCTCGTAGGAGCGGCTTCCCAGCCGCGAATTCGTGGTGTTGCGTGGGCATTCGCGGCTGGGAAGCCGCTCCTACAACGGTCTCGAAATGCGCTCCGGGCCTACTGCTCCCGGACCACCTCCGGCTTCCTCAGGCGGATCTTCACGAACACCGGCATGCACTCTTGGAACATGGTCAGGCACTTGTCCTCGGATGATACCGCTTCGAGGTGTGCTTCCTTTGCCAGGCGGATGATCTCTTCCTCTCCGAGAGCCGCCCTGGCCGATACCACGGGGCCGATCTGGAGCAGCATGCGCTGGTGCGGGAGCAGCTTGCGGGCAAGCTGAGCCCACAGCTTCTCCGGGATGTCCTTCCGGTAGTCGTAGATCCAGAACTCGCCGCCGGGATTCAGCACGTGATGGACCTCCTCGAACACCGCTCGGGGGTCGGCCCAGTGATGCAGGACATTGACGCTCACCACGAGGTCGAAGTACCTGCCGGGGTAGGGGAGGCTCGATGGATCGCCTACACCGAACTCCGGCTTGCCGTTGACGCCCTCGGAACGGGCGTTGGCCTGCGCGATCCGCACCATGTCGTTCGATGTATCGAGTCCGACCACCGTCAGCGACGGCTTCTTCCGCGCCAGTTCGATCGGTATGTAGCCCAGATTGGTTCCAAGATCGAGAACCCTTCCCTCGATTCCCGATTCCGCGATCTCATCGGCGACCTCCCGGTAGAGCGAGCGGAGTTGACGCGAGGCGAGGAATGAGTACAGGCGCGTGCCGGGGAACGGCACTCCCTCCACATTCTGCGCGAAGTCCGCAAGCCGCTCGGAGAGCTTCATCTTCTTTGCCAGGGCGCACAGGCCTACCCCGCAGACCCCGGCGATTGCCAGTCCCTTGATTGTTCGTTTCCACGTGCTCATACTCAGGTTCCGCAGCCAATTCAGGATTCGAGAGAGACCCGCTCTGGATGGGTGCGACCATCCCGACGATGGGGCATCTGTCCGTGCGCGGCTCACCTCGATTGTTTTCCCCACTTTGCGCCTCACCTCCTGCGTCTGTTGACAAATGTACACTGCCTACCTAGAATTATGGCAGCGGCAGGCAGTATCACCAGCCCTTGCCCGCCATATATGATAGTCTGAGGCATAGAGATGTCACTTCAGGATTCCGTGCAAGCAGTTCTCGGCGGAGTGCCTGCCACATTCGGGATAGCCGGCTGCCATCTCGCCACGGCCGAGACCGTCCTGATCAACGAGCATGAGGTCTTTCCGTCCGCGAGTGTGATCAAGGTCCCCATGCTGGTCGAAGTCATGTATCAACGCGACGAGGGACGCCTCTCGCTCGACGAGACGTTCACTCTGCGCGATGCCGACAAGGTGCAGGGCTCCGGGGTGCTGAAGGAGCTTCACGACGGCCTTCAGTTGACTCTGCGCGATCTCGCCGTGCTGATGATCATTCTGAGCGACAATACCGCGACCAACATGATCATGGATCGGATAGGGATGGACAACGTGAACGAGCGGATGCGCGGACTCGGACTGCGGACCGTCACGCTGGCGCGCAAGATGTACGACTGGGAGCAGCAGAAGCAGGGGAGGGAGAACCTGATCAGCGCCTACGAGATGATGCTCCTGCTCAGGATGATCGCAGAGGGCCGAATTTCGAGCAAATCTACCAGTCAGGAGATTCTCGATATCATGGCAAGACAACAGTACAGGGACAAGATACCGCTTCTCCTTCCCGAAGACACCAGGATCGCGAACAAGACCGGTTCCATCACGCGCGTGACTCATGACGTAGGGGTCGTCTACACGCCGGATGGCGCATTCATCTTGTGTACGCTCGCCAAAGACGTGGATGATGTGCGTCGGGCCGAGCGTGCGATCGCGGATGTGTCGCTCACGATGTACAACCACTTTGTCGCAGCAACCTGACGCAGGGCGTCTCGGGAAGGTCGAATGGCGGGTTCGAAAGCGGGGTGCAGAGAGTGCCGAATGTTGACGAATCCGCAGCGACTTGCTGGGAGGTAGACCGCCGGATCGGCGGCAGTATGATGCGTCCGCATTGTGTGGTCGTCCTCCGGAGCAAGAAGAGATCCGACCAATCCTACGTGAAGGCGAGCAGCGCCGACATCAGCTCGATGCAGGCTATTGCAGAGGAGATGCAGAAGGATCTCTACGCGCTGAGCAACGATGAGTTTGTTGCCAAGTACAAGCTGGGCTCCTGCTCATAGCGAGGGCTCGGGACTTGGATCGGGGCTGTGTGGGGCACGCCCTTGTCGACACTCCGGCAACGGAAACGGGCGGCGGGATTACTCCCGCCGCCCGTTCTACGTCTATATGTCCTGTCGGACTTACACCAACTGCTTGATATCCGCGTCGGGCTTCTCCAGCTCGAACGCCGAGTGGAGAGCCTGGACCGCCTTCTGGACGTCGGCCTTGTCGATGAGGCAGGTGATGCGGATCTCGCTCGTGGTGATCGACACGATGTTGATGCCCTCGCGAGCCAGCGCGCCGAACATCCTGTCGGCGTAACCCGGATGGCTGCGGATACCCGTGCCGACGATGGATACCTTGGCAAGATCGACCGACGTCAACATGTCTTTCGCGCCGATGTTGCGCATGACCGGCTCGAGGACCTTCTCCGCCTTCACGAGGTCTGCCAGGTTGACGGTGAACGACAGGTCGGTGACACCCTCCAGGCTCACGTTTTGCACGATCACGTCCACGTTGATGTTGGCCTCTGCCAGCGCGTGGAAAACTTGATAGGAGATACCTGGTCGGTCAGGTACCGCCGCGACGGTTATCTTCGCAACGTCCGTGTCATGGGCGATGCCACGGACAGGGTTTCTCGCCTCCATAAGCCTATCCTCCTTAGTGATGACGGTCCCGGGCACTTCGCGAACACTGTGTGCAACCAGGATGTTTACGCCGTACAGCTCGCCGAGCTCGACCGCGCGAGAGTGCATGACTCGCGCTCCCTGGCCGGCCAGCTCCAGCATCTCCTCGTACGATATGTCGTCGAGTTTGCGTGCGTTGAGCACGACTCGTGGGTCGGCAGTGAAAACGCCGTCTACGTCCGTGTAGATCTCACACTTGTCGGCCTTCAGTGCCGCAGCCAGCGCGACCGCTGTGGTATCTGATCCGCCGCGACCGAGAGTAGTGATATCGGCCCATGTTGCGTTGTCGGTGACTCCCTGGAATCCCGCCACCACGACGACCTTGCCGCTGGACAACTCCTGCTCTATCCGCTCCGGGTTGACCGAGAGGATTCGGGCCTTGCCGGGGGTCTTCTCGGTGATGATTCCGGCCTGTCCGCCCGTGAGCGACACGGCAGGAACTCCCAGCTCATGAATCGCCATCGTGAGGAGAGCGCTGCTTGCCTGCTCTCCGGTTGCCAGCAGCTTGTCCATCTCGCGTTCGTCAGGAACCTTGCTGATGGCCTTGGCCATGGCGATCAACTCGTCGGTTGTGTCGCCCATCGCGGAGATGACGACGACGACCTGGCTGTTCTGTGCTGCCTTTCTGATCCGCTTTGCTACGTTGCAGATCTTCTCGGTGGTCGCTACCGAGCTGCCGCCGTACTTCTGAACAGTGATCACTATCCAACAACCCTTTCTACACCGCTTGCGCGGGGTGTATGATCCCCGTTGTGGGACCGGACGAGTCATGCCTGCCAGCGCCCGGCACTATCCCAGAACACTACATACTATACCAGAATCGGCATTTGCTTGGCAAGGAGACGCGTGAATCGTGAAAAAGGGCGATCCGCATCGCGGACCGCCCTTTTCTGGTGTAATATGGTTGCTGATCCGATCAGTCTTGCCCGGTCTGCTGCATCTGTTCGCCGGACCTCGCGTGTCGTCTCTGGGCTACCTTGATCTCGTTGTGGACGTCGACTACCCCTGGGATCCACCAGGCATCATCGCCCGCCGCGTGCTTGATGCGTTTGCTGGGGACTTCGCCGCGCAGGTACACCGTTCCCGCCTCCACCGCGACGTCGATGTCCGCGTCAAAGGGAATCAGCGGATCGGAATCGATGGCATCATAGATCATCTCCTCGATCTCGGCATCCGTGGGCAAGCCGCCGTAGTACGTCGGGCCGTAGGCGGGTCCGTAACCCCGGGCGTAACCCATGGTAGGGCCGGCTGGTCCCCATGTGGGACCGCATGTCCATCCGCCCTGCATCCCGGGTCCCTGAGTCATCGGGCCTCCCCATACCGGGCCCGCCCACTGCTGGCCTCCCCATCCCTGCTGGTGCCACGCGCCCTGCTGCGGGCATCCGCATGTCGGACAACAGCCGTTCATCGTATCTCCTCCTCTATGCTCTCAATGTGGATTCGTTTCTCGGACAACATGTCACTATGACTGCCCTCTGCCGATCGGCGACGACTGGAACTCCGTGCCACTGGTCGTCGGACGGCGGGACGGCGCGGTACCGGGGTGTACGCGAACCAGGTTCTGAAGGTGCTGGACGCCAGCCACAGCGGATGCGCGCTCCGTGATCAGGTTGCGTTCCCGATCGCTCTCGACCTCGCCGGTAACCACCACCAGCCCGTCATCGGCGTTCACTTCCAAGTCCATTATGTCGATGTCGGCATCGTCGGATATCGTCTCGGCGACATCATTTGCCAGGGTTATGTTGTCGATCGGTTCCCCGGGAGCGATCTGTATCTCGCTCACGACCTGCCTCACCCCCGGGACGCCGCTGACAATCTCGATGGCACGGTTCTCGACGGCCACACTCGGCGCTTTGCCCATGAGAAACGCCGTGCCGGCGTTCACCCTGGCGCCGATTCTCACCAGGTCATCGTACGCGCTCAGTTCGGCGTTGGCGGCATCGGTCATCTCGCGATCCGAGATCCCCCTGTTCGCGCTGATCACCAGGTTGTTCTCGACATCTGTAACGCCGTCGATCCCGGAGGCGATCCGTTCGGCCTCGTCACGCTCCTCCAGGGTGTTCGCTGCTCCCATCAGGCGAACGAGCCCGTCCTGGGTGCTGACGACGATATCGGTTGCATGCACATTGGGGCTCGCCGCGAGGGCGGCAATCACTTCTCCTGTTATCTCAGTATCCGTCCTTCTGCTCATATGCCTGTCCTTTCTCCGTGTTGCTTGGCATGATGCCGGCAGTTGCCCTGCCGGCCGACAAGACAGAACGGCGGGGAACCATCCCCGCCGTCCGATGGCAGTCTGTGAAGGCGTGTATGTCCCTATGCCGCGGTTCTCGCCCTCTCTGTCTCCGTTGTGAGGGCAATCTTGAACACTTGGTCGATACTGTCCACAAACTCAAAGCTCATCTCCTTGCGCACTTCCTCAGGAACGTTCTCCTCGACGTCCTTGCGGTTGTAGGCGGGCAGGATGACCGTGCGCACTCCGGCCCTGTGGGCCGCCAGCACCTTCTCCTTGATGCCGCCGACGGGGAGAACGCGGCCGGTCAGGGTGATCTCGCCGGTCATGGCGAGGTCGGGACGCACCTGCTTGCCGGTCATCAGCGAGGCGAGCGCCGTCGCCATCGTGATGCCTGCGGACGGTCCGTCCTTCGGTACTGCGCCTGCCGGGACATGCAGATGGATGTCGCTGTCCGTGAACTTCTTCGGGTCGATCCCCAGGTCATCCGCGTGTGAGCGGACATAGGACAGGGCGGCCATCGCGGACTCCTTCATGACCTCACCGAGCATGCCCGTGAGGATCAACTGCTTGCTGCCCTGCATCCGAGTTGCCTCGATGAACATCACATCGCCGCCGACTGGGGTCCATGCCAGGGCGGTCGCCACTCCCGGGACGCTGGTTCGCTGCCGGAGCTCCTCGTGCTGATATCTCGGCGCTCCCAGGTACTCGGTGAGCCGCTCGGAGGTGACGTGGACGGCTTCGGTACGTCCCTCGGCGAACTGCCGTGTGACCTTCCTGCAGACGGCCGCGATCTCGCGTTCGAGGTTGCGGACACCGGCCTCGCGCGTGTAGCCGCGAATGAGTGTGCGGATGGCGTCGTCCTCCCAGGTGATATTCTCCTCAGTGAGACCGTGCTCGGTCATCTGCTTGGGGATCAGATGCCTCTTGGCGATGGCGAGCTTCTCCTCCTCCGTGTACCCAGCTATCTCGAGAACCTCCATGCGGTCCTTGAGCGGAGGCAGGATCGGATCGAGCATGTTCGCGGTCGTGACGAAGAGCACCTTGCCCAGGTCGAACGGCACTTCGAGGTAGTGATCCCTGAACGACCAGTTCTGCTCCGGATCGAGGATCTCCAGCAGCGCCGACGACGGATCGCCGCGGAAGTCGGCTCCTACTTTGTCCACCTCATCCATCATGAAGACCGGGTTGTTCGAGCCTGCGCGCCTGATGCCCTGGATGATCTGGCCGGGCAGCGCGCCCACGTAGGTCCTGCGGTGACCCCTCATCTCGGCCTCGTCACGCACGCCGCCGAGGGACATGCGCACGAACTTCCGGCCGAGGGCGCGCGCGATCGACATGCCGAGCGACGTCTTTCCAACTCCCGGAGGACCTACGAAACAGAGGATCGGCTGGCGTACTTCGCCGCTCGTCTTGAACTTGCGGACCGACAGGTACTCCAGGATGCGCTCCTTGACCTTTTCGAGGCCGTAGTGGTCTTCATCGAGCACCTGCTTCACGTGCTTGATGTCGAGATTATCGGGCGTGGAGACGGCCCACGGGATGTTCACCAGCCAGTCGATGTAGGTCCGGGAGACGGAGTGCTCCGGCGACGCAGGCGGGATGCGCTGGAGCCGGTCGAGCTCGCGGTTTGCGGCCTTGAGGGCCTCCTCAGGCATATTGGCTTCCTCGATCAGCCGTCTCAGTTCATCTACCTCGGCCGTGCGCTCGTCACTCTCCCCGAGCTCGCGCTGGATGGCTTTGAGCTGCTCGCGGAGGTAGTACTCCCGCTGAGTCTTGGACATCTCCGTCTGGATCTGGCTCTGGATCCTGCTGCCGAGTTCCAGGACTTCGACCTCGCGCGAAAGTATCGTCGCCAGCCGCCTGAGCCGTTCGCGGACGTCGGCGATCTCGAGAAGCTCCTGCTTCTCCGCGACGGGGAGAGGCAGGTTGGTGGCGATGGAATCGGCCAGCAGGGCAGGGCGCGTGATATTCTCGGGGAGCCCCTGCAGTTCATCGGGGATATTCGGCGACAGAGCCACTACCCGCTGGAACAGCGTGCCCACATGCCGCCGGAGCGCTTCGATCTCCGTCGTCTCCTCAGGCGTGTAGTCGGTCCGCTCCGGGATCACCTCGACCTTCGCCTTCATGTACGGATCGGCCTGGGTGCCTTCGAGTATGCGAATCCTCTGGATGCCCTGGACGATCAGCCGGATGTGGTCCGGGAGACGCATCATGGTGTGGATGACGACCGCGACTCCGACGGGGTAGACATCCTCCAATGTCGGGTGCTCTATCGTGGCGTCCTTCAGTGTGGCGACGCCGATGATTCGGTCCCCGGTGGTTACGGCATCATCGACAAGCTTGATCGAGGCTTCCCGACTGACGCTGAGGGGGCTCACGACGAGTGGGAAGAGCACGGTATCTCTCAGCGGAAGCAGGCTCAACTCCCTCGGTATTTCCAGCTTGCCCTCGCCCCCGGCGCCTTCCATGATTCGCTCTACAGCTTCTCTGGCTTGCTCATCCATCACATATTCCTCGAAGGGTCGTATGACTCCGTTGCCGCTACGCTGCTGTTGCCTGGCTGCTCGTCTGCATCAGGCTCATCGGTGCCGTCCTCGATCGGGATCGACCGGGAAGTGGGTACCTCGGTGGTCTTCGGCAGAGTGACGACCAGGAATCCATCGCGGTAGGTGGCGCTCAGTCTGTTCCTGTCTATCGGCACGTTCGGGGGCAGGAGCACGTCCCGCTCGAACGAACCGAAGTAGACTTCGAGCTGATAGTAACGGACCTTCGGACGCTCGTCGATGAAGCGTTCGGACCTGGTCCCCTTGATGCTCAACACTCGATCGTCGGCCGACAGCGAGACATGCAGTGATTCGCGTCGGATGCCGGCGACCTCTACCCGCACTGCGAGCTCATTCGGTGTCTCGTAGACGTCCGCTTTGGGCAGCCAGAACTCGCGCACGTCGGGAGGCAATTCGAGTAGGCGCCTCATCGCTTCGGCCGAGCAGCGCTGCATCTCGAACTCCATCTGCTTGATCATATCCTCGTAATCTTTGAACATGAAAGCGCCCCTCGCTTTGGCGGTCACAACTGACCAGGAGTGATCCGGAGGACGGGTTTCCCCGGGGCTTCAGACCGCCGTATTGTCGGGGAAGCATTCCGAACTCACTCTGTATATACCCGCGAGCCGCACTTTCAAACTCATCAGCAGGGAACAATGCATTCTGTCGCCGGGTTGTCCGCAGTCAGACGGATGGTCTCGTTGGCGAGCAAAAGAGGTCCGTGATATCGCACTTGTCACGTGGGGGAAAAGGACGAATTGACGAAACGGGGAATCCGTGGTAGACTCGAATCGTAGGTTCGATACGCAAAAACGCCCTCGAGGCACCCCTCGACGACAATGCTGTTCGGAGTCCTCCTCCGATCAGTGTCGCTGTGGGGTGCTTCTCTTGTTTCCGGGATCGACGAGATCGGACGGGGCAACGTGTCGGCCTTCAGCACGGAGGATGCATCCTCCCCGGCTATCCGGTCACGTCGAACGCCGCCCTGACGTTCCGCTTCCGCCAATCGCCCGTCTCCGATCTCGCGGCCTACTTGAAGCTGATGGTGAACTCGCCGATCCCGATCTCCGACTTCCAGATGTGCGGCTGGCCGGGACCGTTCGACGTGGTTGCTCCATAGAGGGCATGGAACCTGCCGTCGCCGAGGTATTCGAGCCTCCCCGTGCCGTCGATGGTGGACATCCCGAGGAAGTAGACGTTCCGATTATCCTTGTCATCGGTACTCGCAGCCAGCTTCACAGGCCCGTCGGCGGTCCGCGCGGTCTCCCAGTTCAACCCGTCGCGCGACAACTGGAGCACGGGGACGGTCCTGTCGCCGTCGCCGGTGAACGTGATGCGGACGAAGACACGACCTCCGGGCGCCTCGTCGGCGTAACCGGTCTGGTTGCCGATCTGCGCCATCCCTGAGACCGGCTCGCGCGCCGCCCAGTCGAAGGTCGTGGGGTCGTTCGACCTCATGCGTACATGGCCCGCGGGCTTGCCGTCGATGAAGTGGAATGTGTAGAGCCACCACGGCTTCCCGTCCGGGTCGTCCGGCACGTAGATCGCTTCGTGGTGATCGAGGTTGGTGATCATCGGGTCCGTGATGTTGATGACTACGCCCCGGTCGGTCTTGCGCTTCCAGTTGATGCCGTCTTTCGAGGTGGAGAGGCCGATCCGGTCGCACTGCTTGACGGCGATCTCGCCGGTATCGGTCTTGTGCCCGGGGTCGATCTCGACCTGCCAGAACATGTAGTACGTGCCGTTGACCTTCAGCACCTCCGGTTCGAGGCAGTTGTTCTCATACCATGCATCCGGCGTGCCCTCCTCGAAGCCCTTGAGGAACACCGCGCCGTCGATCTTGCGGAACCATCTCTTGCCGTCGGACGACCACGCGTACATGGTGTGATCGCCGTCCCAGCCGGGCATCGACTTGCCGTTCTCATCAAGCGTGCGCCATCGTCCGCCGTGCCACATCCGGTACTCCGAGCCCATCTTCGTGAGGTGGACCGAGTAGTCGTACGCCGGTTCGCCGGACGCCATTCGGGTCAGCACCTTCCTGGTGGAGGGCAGGTACAGGCCGATGTCCGGCGTGCCGTCGCTATCCACCTGTCCGGCGAGGGGGAGCGCATCCTCCCGAACAGACCAGTCGAAGGATGCCTTGAGATGGCTCTCGCTGTGATCCCTGGCTTTCTCCTCGGCGGGCTTCGGGCCGAAGCTGCCGTTGCCGCGTCCGAACCAGAAGTTGAACGCCTTGCCGTCGTAGACCGCGATGTCGCAGTAGTTGTCGCCGTTGAAATCGGCAACGACCAGCGTTCCGCCGACGCCGCCCGGATTCCAGGGCGATACCTTCGCGGGACGGAACTCGCCGTTACCCTCGCCGTAGAGGATGCTCAGCGCCTTTTCCGATCCCGGTTTGTAGGTGCAGATATCGGCCAGACCGTCACCATTGAAGTCGCCCGCGCCGAGCTGCCCGGTGAGCCCTTTGACGCGGCTGAGGCCGATCGGCCCGAGCCCCGTGGGCGTGCCCGCCGCGATGTAGACATCTTTCTCCTTGACCAGTGCCAGATCGGTCAGACTGTCGCCGTCGAAGTCCGCGGCGAGGAGCGTGCCCTCCGTGCTCATGTTCGCTCGACCGGGACGTCGCAGATCGAACGTGCCGTCGCCATTGCCGACCGCCCACGTGATCCTGCCGGTCGCAGGATCGTATCCCACGAGATCGGCGAGCCCGTCGGCATTCATGTCGGCGAGGAGCACCTGGACATCCTTCCACGCTACGGACTCGGTCACCGGCTCGGCGAATGCTCTGCCGTAGTTCGTGAAGTCTCGGTTGACTCCCGACTGGTAGCCGAAGAACTTGCTCTCCACCGAAGCCACTTCCGGTACGGAAGCGGCCGAGGCGGATACGAGCAAGCAGACGATGGCGGCAAATCTAAGCATGGTACTCTCCTGGCCGATTGTCTAGTCTGCGTTCTTGCTGGGTCTTAGCGCCGGCTTTCCCGTTCCGGCGATGGTTCTCCAATCAAATATGAAGAAGTTGCGCCCCGGGCTGTTCATTGCTACGAGTATGCCGTTCGGGAACTTGGGGCCCAGTGAGGCCGACACTACTTCGATGCCGTCCGTGCCGTTAGCCCCGCCCTGGACTATTTTGATTGCCTTGCCGTGATCGTGCGGCTTGCCGGGAATGCCTGCTCTGGGGTAGATCAGATACTTCGAGTTCTTGCGTTGATCCGTGCAGACGACATATCCCGTCCCATCGGCAAGCGCATATATCCCAATGCCCTCCCGGTCTGCTTCATATTCCCCAGCGCCGAACGTTCCGAGCTCCTTGCCGGCGGCGGGATGATCGGGGTCTGCGTGGTATTTCCGGATGCAAGTGGATTCGTCGGCATAGTACACGTAGCCCAGCGCATCATCGACTGCCACGGCTTCGATCAGGTCCGTGCCGCTGAAACGTCCGAAATTCCGAACCACAATGGCATCGACCTTGCCTGAACGGTTGTCTTTGAGCAGATACTGAGTGAGGTAGCCTTCTTTAGGGCCCGAGGATGGGCTGACTATCGCGTAGATCGATCCGTCACGCGGGCGCTTGTACAGCGCGATACCCCACGGCTTGTCCTGGGTCCGGCTATTGCCGGATATCTCAGTGAGCCTTCCGGTCGGGGATATCTCGTAGATCCGAAGTTGCCGACTACCCGGGTCCGTCATAACGGCGATGTCGATGCTCTTCTTCCCGAGTCGGAAGCCGTATTCCACGTCCACGTTGTTCGGCCTCGTTACATCGAGTATCTTCTGGCGAATCTTACCATCGAGCCCGAATACGTAGAGGCCTCCACCGGAACCGCCGTCGCCCTTATCAGTGCCTATGATGAGGCTCTGCTCGGGGTTGCGATGATTCACCCACACGGCGGGATCATCGGCGTCATGCACGACCGCTTCGGTCACTACCGCCGGCTTGATATCCACCGGCTTCTGCGCTGCAGAGGCTGAGACGACTACCAGCAGACACACTAGAAACCCGAGATACTTTTTCATCGTTTCCTCCTTGCCTGGGACTCCCGGATCTGATACGTGGGGAAGCTTGCCGACGCCGCTGGTCTCCCAGCATGCATCATAGGTAGGATACGCCTCGCATACGTGTCAGGTTTCACGTGCGTTCAGCCTAGTATGGCCGTCTAGTCCAGATAGAATGCGTAGAGCCGCACCCTCTCAGCGCCCCAGGTGGAATCGGCGGTGACGCGCACTCCCGTCGCCGGGGCGCCGATGCTTACACGCACGAGCCGCTGGTGGTTGCCCCGAACCTTCTTCCAGAGTCGCCAACCGTCGGGCGTCTCGATCTCAACGCGGAAGTCCTTCACCATCTCCGGCGGCGGACTCGTAAGCTGGCTGTCCCTCTGGTGATAGCTCAACTGGATAATCTTGTCCAGCGCGCTGTCGAAGATGAGCGTCGCCTCGGATACCACCCGCGCCCCGTCCCATGTGTACTCGACGCTGTCGCCGATCCTGCCGTCCCACGCGTGCTGGTTATCCAGGACCGGGCGGTTGATCCCGTCGCGGAGCGGCTCGGGATCACCGGATGTGGCAGTGAGCCTCGCATTCCTGGTCAGCTCGGAGAACTCCTGCTTGATCCACGGCAGATACGCATCCTGGCGCAGGAGGGACTGCTGGATCTCGTGGATGTGCTTCTTCCCGACCTCGCGCGGCGTGAGGCCCTTCTTGACAGCCATCGCCGCCGCCGTGCCGACTGCCTGGCCCATCGAGCAGCCGGTCCCCATCACGCGAGTCGAGCTCATCGCGGCGTGGGAGGCGCTTGCGCATCGGCCGGCGAACATCAGGTTCTCGATGTTCCTCGAGTAGAGGCAGCGGTACGAGATGCCGTAGGGCGATGGGGCAGGGTGGAAGATCGTCGGCTTGCCCTTCCACCGGAATCCGCCGGGATGATGATCGTCCATCGTCCAGCCGCCATATGCCACCAGGTCGGGGAAGCGTCCCTCGGCCTCGACGTCGTTCTGGGTGAGCACGTGGTCCCCGATGTATCGGACACTCTCGCGCTTGCCGGGCAGGAACTGGATCCAGTCGAGCACCCAGTTTTCCGCGCCGTGGTCGCCGTGGTTCTTCAGGTGGTCCCACATGCCGTAGACGACTTTGAGCAGTTCGTCGCGGATCTCCTCGGTGTCGTGGATGCTGTCCTCCTCGCCGCCGAGTTCGAGCCACCAGTAGCCCATCTGGAGCCAGCGGTGATTGCGGAAGGGGATGTCTTCGTCGGACGGGTAGTCGTACGCCCACGATGGTGGCTCGAACGGCTGGGGCGCGCCGGTATCCTTCGCCTGGAAGAGGACCGTCATGCCCATAGTCTTGTTATCGGCGACCTCGGGCTCGATCGACTCGTTGTACTCGCTCCGGGCCTCACGTCCTACGCGGTATTTCGCGCCGGTGAGCGGGGCCAGGATGCCGTCGCCGGAGCAGTCGGCGAAGATCTTCGCCTCGATGGTGTGCCAGGTGTAGGTCGTGAGCTGCCAGCCGGTGACCGACTTAATCCGATCGCCGTCCATATCGGCATCGACACACGCGCAATTAAGGAAATAGGTGATGTTGGGCTCCATCATCACCGTCTCGTAGATGACCGTGTCCCAGATCGAGAAGCTCCTCTGGGGGTTCCGCCGGAGGTTCTCCAGCCGGATCTCCTCCAGGATGCCGGTCTCCCGCATGTTCTTGATCTGGTTGTGCCGGTCCGCGCCGCAGACGTGTACCCTGCACTCGCTCGACGCATTGCCGCCGAACATCGGACGGTTCTGCACGATGGCGACCTTCGCGCCCTCCCTCGCGGCGGCGACGGCGGCGCAGACGCCCGCCATTCCTCCACCGACTACGCAGAAATCAAACTTGTGGGACAGCCTTTTCATTCTTGACCTCCTGCTTACTCCTGAGTATATCTGGAGTCGGTACGGAGGTCAAGGCGCAAAGGAAATGGCACAGGCCGTTCGTCAACGACCTGTGCCATTCTGAGCAACGTATCCGATGCTCCCCTTTGCGGTACTCGAACCGTCTATGCGGTTCTCTGCCCCCTCTCCGGAAGGCGGTGGTCAGTAATCGGTGATCAGTGACCAGTGACCAGTGACCAGTGGCCAGTGATCGGTGATCGGTGATCGGTTACTTGGCCCGGGCGTCTGCAAACCTCTGCGCTACGTTGTCCCAGTTCACGAGGTTGTCCATGAACGCCTTGGTCCAGTCCGGGCGCTTGTTCTGGTACTGGAGGTAATACGCATGCTCCCAGACGTCGAGCACGAGGATCGGCTGCACTCCCCACTGAGTCCTGTCCTCGTGGTTCTCCGCGCCGAGGACGACCAGGCTGTCATCCATTCCGCGGTATGCCAGGATACCCCATCCCGAGCCCTGGATCGCGTTTGATGTGGCCAGGAACAGACCCTTGAATGCATCGTAGCTTCCGAAGCCCCTGTTGATCGCCTCAGCCAGTTCTCCACTCGGCGCCCCGCCGCCGCCCGGCTTCATGTTGGTCCAGAAGATCGAGTGCAGGATGTGGCCCGATCCGTGGAACGCGAGGTCCTTCGCTACTCCGTTGGCCGCGGCGAAGTCGCCGGACTTGAGCATCGCCTGGACCTTCTCCTCGGCGGCGTTCAGGCCGGCAACGTAGGCGGCGTGGTGCTTGTCGTGATGCAGGCGCAGTATCTCCTCGCTGTAATAGGGCTCCAGAGCGTTGTACTCATATGGAAGCGGTGGCAGTTCGTGAGCCATTGTCAATCCTCCTGTGGATTCTCGGTACGCGGCCCGGATCGGCCGCGGAAGAGCCAGACTCGCGATACCCACGGCGGCTAATGCAAGAAACTCCCTGCGCACCATCGGTACCATCAGTCTGCTGTCGTTCATCTTCGACACCCGTCCGTCACTATGGCGGTCTAGTTGGCGGCATGTCAATGCCATGCTTGCTTATACCCCGAACTCTACCGTACTAAACCACCGATCGCAAGGTTTTTCGGGGTAGAGAGTTGGGCCGGATGGAGACGTGGGACGTTGTCAGCGCAGCCGCTCCGCGAAGCTCTCGCCGACCGGCCAGGGATCGAGGCCGAAGAGATCCATCAGAGTCGCCGCCAGGTCGGCGAAACTCCGGCGCTCCCCGAGGCCCACGCATCGCCCGAAGCCCTGACTCCACACGAGGAGCGGAACCTTCTCCCGCGAGTGGTCGGTGCTCGGAGTCGTCGGATCGACGCCGTGGTCCGCCGTGATGACCAGCAGGTCGTCCGGACGCAGCGCCGCCTGGATCGTCGGAAGGTGAGCGTCGAACTCCTCCAGGCCGTGCGCGAATCCCTGTGCGTCGTTCCTGTGGCCGTAGACCATATCGAAGTCCACAAGGTTCGTGAAGACCAGCCCTCGCTCTACCGACCGGATCGCCTCTATCGTCCGCTCGATCCCGTCGAGATTGTCCGCGATGTGTACAGCCTGTGTCAGGCCCTGACCCGCGAAGATGTCTTCGATCTTGCCGATGCCGAACACCTCGAATCCCGCATCCTTGAGCGCATCGAGGGCGGTCGGACGGGGTGGGGGAAGCGAGAAGTCCTTCCGGCGCTCGGTGCGGCGGAAGTCGCCCGGCTTGCCGATGAACGGTCGGGCAATCACGCGGGCGACGTTGTGCTCGCCGGTGAGGATCTCGCGCGCCTTCCGGCATATCTCGTACAGCTCCTCGACAGGGATGACTTCCTCATGCGCGGCGATCTGGAAGACACTGTCGGCGGAGGTGTAGACGATCGGCTTGCCGGTCCGCATGTGTTCCCCGCCGAGTTGCTCGATGATCACGGTGCCGGACGCGGGGTAGTTGCCCAGGACTCCGCGTCCGATCGCTCTCTCGAATGCCTCGATGACCTGTGGAGGAAAGCCATGTGGGTAGGTGGGGAAGGGGCGCTCGGTGACTATGCCCATCATCTCCCAGTGGCCGGTGGTAGTGTCCTTGCCCCTGGACTCCTCGAGCATGACGCCGTAAGCGGCCTTGCAGTCGGGCGCGGGCCGCACGCCGGGGATGTCCGCCAGGTTGCCGAGACCGAGGGCCTCCATGTGCGGGAGGCGCAGTCCGCCGACCGCGCGCGCCGTATTGACGATCGTGTTGCTGCCACGATCGCCGTACTCAGCGGCGTCCGGCATCTCGCCGATACCCGCTCCATCGAGCACAATGATGATGACTGATCCGCGCATCATTCCTCGTCTTCCTCAGCCTTCTCTGCGTCCTGGCGGTTCATGCTCTGGGATGCGATTCCCGATACACTTCCTTGAGCTTCTCCCGCGAGACATGGGCGTAGATCTGGGTGGTCGCAATATCCGCGTGGCCGAGCATCTCCTGGATCGAGCGCAGGTCGGCTCCTCCCTGCAACAGGTGAGTCGCGAAGGAGTGCCTGAGCGTGTGCGGGGTGATGTTCTTGGTGATCCCCGCCGCGGCGGCGTGCTTCTTGATCACCTTCCAGAAGCCGACGCGCGACATCTTCCGTCCGAGGCTCGACAGGAACAGGTACTCGGAGCTGCCGGAGCGAACGAGCGCGGGTCGCCCGTTCGCCAGGTACTGTTGGATGTATCCGATGGCAACCTTCCCCAGCGGGACTATGCGCTCCTTCGATCCCTTTCCAATGCACCGCAGGAAGCCGACGGAGAGGTTCAGGTCGCTGATCCGAAGGCTGAGCAGTTCGGACACCCGGAGCCCGGATGCGTAGAGGGTTTCCAGCATTGCCTTGTCGCGCGAGCCGATCTCAGTGCGCGTATCGGGCTGACCGAGGAGCGCCGATACTTCCTCGATGGTCAGCACGCCCGGAAGTCTCTTAGCGCCTTGCATGCTCCTTATGTCCGCGGTGAAGTCGACGTCGGTGAATCCTTCACGGCACGTGAACTTGCAGAAGGTCTTGATCGCCGAGAGCTTCCGGCCGATGCTGTTCGGAGACATCGCAGCCTCGCGCAGGCCGTTCAGGAATCCCTCGACCGTGCGCTCCGTGACGTCATCGATCGATGAGACTCCGTGCTCTCGAGCATACGAAGCGAATTGGGCAAGGTCGCGGGCATACGCCGCCACGGTGTTCGGCGACAGCCCGCGCTCTACGGTCAGATGGTCAACGAACGCCTGGATTGCCTCATCCACCGGTCGCGAATCTCCTTGAATATACGAGGATCTCGGGACTTGCATAGGACATGTCGTGCGGCAACTCCCACTGCATCGGGAAGCGGTAGCCGAATAGCGACGGCCTGCGGACGAACCGCTTCTCCAGCCGGTACTCGCGCCTGACGATCGACATGTACTTCTCGTAGTCGGCGTCGCGGACTCGCTTGCGATCCTCGTATTCGAACTCGGAGATGATGGCATAGTCCGGGGCGGCCTCATTGAACACGTCCGCGTTCCACTCCTTGCGACCGTCCACCACGAAGATCAGATCGGCCGATGCCTCGGCTGCCTCCAGCCGATCCTGCGGGCTGGGGAGACCGAATTCCGGGAGCAGGGGCGGAGTGTAGAACCACGGCGTCGTCGGGAGCCCGATCGCGCTTCCCTCGGCGACGTTCGACTTCACCCATGCCGCGGCCTGGTCACGAGTGTCGCGGAAGGCGAGCAGCGTGCCCACGGAGGCGGAATACACGGCCGTGTATCCAATCGCCAGGATTGCGATGAGTGCAACAGTGAGACCGGCGACCCTGCTTCGGTTCGCCAGCCACTGCTCGGACTCGATGAGCACTCGAGCCGCCAGGATCGATACCACCGGGAGCAGGGGCATGATGTACCTCGCAAACCGCACCTCCGCCATGCCGATGAGCGCGTAGTAGGCGGCGATGAACACGATCAGCATCCAGTCGCGGGCGGCCGTCTCGGCCATCGGCGTCTGAGCTCTCCACGGGAGCAGCAGGCGAGCGATCCCGTTTGCCGTCGATCGTCTAAGCAGTGCGTGGATCACCCCGAGGAGCGCGAATGCCAACAGCGCCGGACCGAGTCCCGGCAGCAGGGAGTGCGTCAGGTGGTACATGAAGCCCGAACCTGTGTTGACGAAGAGCAGTCCGTGGCCGGTGCTCGCATGGATCACCTCGAACTTGAAGTCGCGCAGGAAGGTCTGCGTATGCAGCACGACGCCCGGGCATCCGATCAGGAATCCGGCTCCCGCGGACAGGACGCCGGCCAGCATCCTGGGCTGGAAGGCCTGGAACATTGGCCGGCCCTTCGCGCAGGCGACGTGCACGGCGATGAGCGAGAGGAGCACGAGCCCGGCGTTGTACTTCGTTGCGGCTGCGAAACCGGCGAACAGCCCTGCCAGGATGTAGTTCCTGATCCGCGCGTCCTTCGGAATCCGGGCGGCGTAGATCAGGGAGAGCACCAGGAAGAACGTCGCGGGCACATCGACCGCCATGAACTTCGAGTGCATGGCATGGAGAGGCGCGATCGCCATGAACGCCGCTGCCATCAGCCCGACCGGCTTGCCGTACATGCGGCGTCCGAGCGCGTACACGAGGTAGACGGTCAGGATGCCGAGCGAAACGGCGACGATCCGGCCCGTCATGTACACCTTGGCAAACTCGCCGATCGACGAGAGCGGATCCCCGCCGAGGTTGATCGCGCCGACCAGAGCGGCGACGGCTATCGCGATATTCAGCAGGTAGATGTACAGCGATCCATAGTTGTAGAACCCGGGATCGAGCTGTCCGCTCAGTAGATCGACGTTGGTCGCCGCGTTCAGGACTATGGTCTCATCGGGGTGGTATGAGAAGTAGTGCTCACTGGTCGGCAATCCCCAGTCGAGGCCCCAGATCCTGAGAGCGGCTGCGGCGGCAAGTACGATGAGTATGCGTAAGAGAGTGCTAGTTGGTCTTTTCAAGTCGTGCTCCGGGAGACGGCTTGACCATGAACCTCTGGATCAGAACGAATATCCCGATGGCCAGTACCACATCTCCTATGCTGAGCACAGCCCTGATGTAGGGTACGGGTATGGGGATGAAGTCTGTCAGGAGTCTCAGCCGTGTCTCCGGAGTCATTATAACATGACGGATGAGTTTTGTGTTTTCGGCGGGATCAAGCAGCGCCCACAGACCGGCGGCACGCGCCGCGGATTCACTGATCGGCATGACGCCGCCGTTGACCGTCAGCGCCAGGAAGTTCATGAACGCGCCGGCGCCCACAATCCTCAGTTCGCGGATGTGCAGGTTGAGCCCGATCGCTGTGAGGAGCACTACGTACTGCAGAACGTTCGTGATGCGCGTGCCTATCAGATACGCCCTGCTATTGTCCGTGTGGTGGGTGAACACAATGGCGAGCGCGCAGAGCACCAGAGGAACGGCAAACGCATAGGTTCCACGGAGCGGGATTCGTCCCAGGTTGCTGATTCGTCCCTTGCGCAGCAGTCCGACCAGTATCGAAAGGACAGCGGCCTCAACGTTCATTATGGGCTCCTATCGTTGCGATAGTACTTCTGAAGCACCTTCAGGAATACCTGCACTATCTCCGGGTCGAACTTCCTGCCTGCCGCTGATTTCAGTTCAGCAACAGCGGTGTCCTCGTCCATTTTGCCGTGGTAGGATCGTTCTGAGGTCATGGCATCGAATGCGGTGGCTATGGCCAGTATCCGTGCGCCCAGCGGAATCTCTTCGCCGCGCAGTCCGTCGGGGTAGCCGGACCCGTCCCATGCCTCGTGGTGGTGGCGGATCAGCGGCCCGATGTCTTTGAGAAACCGGACCTGTTCCACGATCTCTTCTCCGATGATCGTATGGGACTGAAGGTGCCTCATCTCGTCGTCCGTCAGCTTTCCCGGCTTGTTGAGTATTGCATGAGGCACCCGGATGTTCCCCACATCCTGAAGGAACGCGGCGAATTCCAGCGTCCGGGTCATCTTCTTCGGCAGCTTCATCTGCCTTGCGACAGCCGAGACGTACTCCGCTACGCGCTCTCCGTGCCCTGCGGCTCGTAGGTCCTTGGCCTCGATGGCGCGCGCCAATGTTAGAAGACTCCTGCGATACGCGCGTCCCATTCTTCGCGGCAGATAGATGTACGAGTAGATGGCGGCGCCGATCGTAGCAGCCAGGGATATGGCGAATGCAGGCGTCCGGAGGAGTTCGAGGATGCTATCCATCAGACTTCTCCTCCCGTGCGGCCATGACTGCCATGAACGCCTTGACCACTCGAGGGTCGAACTGCGTTCCCGCGCCGAATCGTACCTGGTCTATCCCCTGATCGATCGTGAGAGGCGCTCGGTACACGCGTGTGTCCTTCTTGTCGGGTCCGCCGGTCATGGCGTCAAACGCGTCCGCGGCTGCGATGACTGCGGCCTCGATGGGAATCTCGCCGTCCTTGAGGCCGTCGGGATAGCCTCTGCCATCCGGACGCTCGTGATGCCCTCTGACCCACGGCACTATGCACTCGATGTACCCCATCTGGGTGAGGATCTCGGCGCCGCGGGCAGGGTGCTGCTTTATCATCGCCCAGTCCTCTTCGGATAACTGACCGGTCTTGTCCAAGACGGCCTCATCCACACCTACTTTGCCTATATCGTGCAGCAGACCGGCATCCTTGATGTACATGAGGGATTGCACGGGAAGCTGCATCTGCCTGGCGATCTTCTCGGCAAGATCGGCGACGCGCTCCAGGTGTCCCTTGGTGTAGAGGTGGTGATGCTGGATATAAGTGCCGAGAGCGGTAATCGTCTCGCGGTATGTGGTCACGTACCTGGCGTGAAGGTTCAGCGCCTGCCGTGCAACGAAGAACGGGATGAGGAGCAGGAGGATTCCCCAGGGACGATACAGCATGTACAGCGAGACGAAGAGTATCGCGAACGGCACGCTGACAAAGAGATCGGGGAGGCACCACCTCAGGTTGCGCTGTGCCGATACTCGCCAGGGCTCACCGATGTGGATGCTGGTGCCGGTCGCGCAGATCAGCGCCGCCGTGTTGCTGTATATGACGGCCCAGAGCAGAAGGCAGAGGACCAGTCGGCTGTCCGTACCGAAATCAGCCAGCGCCGGATCGATGAACGGACCGCCTGCCATTACATAGGCCAGAGACGCAATCGCCACGGCAATCACGTGGTTCATCGCATTGTAGATGACCAGGGGGGACAACCATCGAAAAGACACTCCCCACTGCGTGATGAAGGGCACGATGAGCAGGGGGATGGTGCTTACCACTATGGTCGCCGCCACGTGATGGCTCGGAAGCATACCGAGTACGAGAGGGGCAGTGACCGTCAATTCGATCTCGGCATCGGGGACTTTGGTGGGGAACATCTCGGCGAGGAAGATGACTCCCAGGAAGAATAGCCACTCCCAGTCAAAGGTATGTTCCCTGACCAGGCAGTAGAGAGAGCCGAAGAAAATCGCTGCCCCCACCAGGGACACCGTACGGAGATAAAGACTGAAACCCTTCGAGACCCTACGCAATGGAGAATGCTCGGTGCTTGATAGGCCGGAATCGGCGGCAAGTTCCTCGATAAAGATCGAAGAACAGCCGTCCTAGGTCACTTTACAGGGACCTATGGGGGCGGCCAATACTTCGGCGACGCGCCAGAGCTAAGCACTAACGCGGCCAGGGCAAGCAGCACTTTGACTAAGGTCTTCATGTACGTCAACCCCTTTCGTGTGGTGAGAGTTATGTCCGTCGTCGCTAAAAGACAGACACTTTCACCGCTCCGCTCGGGTTGTATGTTCGGGCTTTTTTTGAAGCTCGACCTCAGACTGCCGCCGATCGCCGGCCTAAACTGTGTTTACTCTTCGACTGCCGTGCCGAGTCTTCGGTTTACGGCGTCTAAAGTTGCATTCACCACCGCTTTCCATAAATCCTGCTTAACGATTGCTGATCCTGCGAGATAGTCCTCGCCTCTGGGTGTGATCATGTTCACCAGGGCTACCACGATCTGCCTGCCCGAGAGGGTGACAGAGGCGTCCAAGTCCTCAAGGACGAGCATGCCGTCGGTTCCCTGGCAGCTTTCGAGTGCGCGCAAAGTGGCCGTCGCTATGAGGCGCAACTGACTGTGGCTGGAACTATGGCCGGACGCACTCCCGGTGAACGTGTCTCCGTTGCGGCTCAGCCTCACGACCGCTTCGGCCTTTGTGCCGTTGAGAGAGATCGAAACATCGGAAAACTTGAGCCTGGCATCGCCGAAGCGGAATTGCTTGCCGTTCTGGGTCTGAGCGACGCTGACGATCTTGTGGTCAAGCTCGTAGCCGTACTGAGCCATGAGTGCGGACTCCACGTCGCGCACGACTTGCTTGGGCGCTCTTCCTCCGTCGGCGAGCACATGGAGCTCATCCAACTCTCCGTCCTTGCCGGCAACGGCGCATACGGAAATGATACCTCTGAGTGAGCGGATTACCGTCTCGATATCCGAGGCGGTGACTCGTCTGGGCGCTTCCATATTTGATCCTCCCCGAGCCAGGTTATCGGAATGATGCCGCTAGGTCCTTAACCAACAGCTCCCTGACGTGATTCAGGCGCTCGTCTATTTCTTCATCGCGAAGAGTCCGTTCCCGCGAGCGGAAGATGATACTGAAGGCCAGGCTCTTCTGTCCAGCAGGCAAGGGCTGGCCTTCATAGAGGTCGAACAGGCTTACGCTCTCGTGCAGCTCTCCAGCGCCCTTGACGATAGCCTCGTACACACTCTGGTAGGATACGCTCTCCGGTACAACGACAGCAAGGTCACGTGAACTTGCCGGGTACCGAGACACGGCCCTATATCCTTTATCGGCATGGGCCACGCTCATCAATAGGTCGAGGTTGAGTTCAAATGCATATACGCGTGAGGGCAGGTCCAAAGCCCTGGTGCGATCGGAGTCGATTTCGCCGATGATTCCGAGTTCGGTGCCGCCGGCGAATACCCTTGCGCCCCTGGTGGGGTGGAAGCCCGGGATCGAGTCGGGGCTGAAGACCGCATCCGTGATCCCGAGTCGATCGAGTAGCGTCTCGACGATACCCTTGCAGAGGAAGAAGTCCGCCTGTAGGGAGCTCTTGTCGATGTTCCACGCTTTCTCCCACATCGTCCCGGTCAGGGCTCCGGCTATGCTGCCCCGCTCGGCGATGCCGCCGTTGAAAGGCTCGAATACCTGGCCGACTTCGAATACTCCCAGGTCCCTGGTCCCTCTGCCGGCGTTGTAGGACAGTACCGACAGGAGATTGGGGATCAGTCTACTGCGCAGCCGGCTCAGATCGTCGCTGAGAGGGTTCCTTATGGTGATCTCGGTCTCCTTGCCCTCGGATGGGACCATGGTGCTCGTCACGACTTCCTGCAGCCCGCATGAGACCAGCAGATCGGTGACATCCGCCACGAACTTTCCCTGGTCGCTGTCGCTGCCCTGCATGCTTTCGCCGGACGGAAGCGTTTCGGGGATGTTCTCGTAGCCGTGCACTCTGCCGACCTCCTCTATGAGGTCGATTTCGCGGACGATGTCGGGGCGGAAGGTGGGGACGGTTACCCGCACCTCACCGTTTCGGCTGACTTCCATGCCGAGTCGCGTCAGGTAGTCTACGACCTGATCATCGCTGACCTGCATGCCGAGCAGCATCCGGGTGCGATCGGGGCGAATGGTTAGCGTGACAGGCTCGATCTTCTGCGGGTAGACGTCGATGACGCCGCGAGCGATCGTTCCGCCGCCGGTCTCCTGAATGAGCTGGGAGACTCTGTCCAGCGCAAGGATCGTGAGGTTCGGATCGACGCCTCGCTCGAACCGGTATGAGGCCTCGGTGGACATCGCGAGCTTGCGCGCCGTTCGGCGGATCGAGAGCCTGTTGAAATGCGCCGATTCCAGCAGGACGTTCGTGGTGCCGGGGTTGACCTCGGAATTCGATCCGCCCATGACTCCGGCGATCGCTACCGCATGCTTCGGGTCGGCGATGACCAGGACGCTGGGATCGAGAGTGCGCTCCTCGCCGTCGATCGTCACGATCTTTTCGCCCGGCTCGGCCTGGCGCACGATGATGTGGTGATCGGCAAGGAGGTCGTAGTCGAAAGCGTGCAGCGGCTGGCCGAGCTCAAGGAGCACGTAGTTGGTGGCGTCCACGACGTTGTTGATCGGGCGCATGCCGGCGGCCAGCAGCTTCTTCTGCATCCACTCGGGGGAATCCGTGATGGTGATGCCGGTGATCACTCGCGCGGAATACCTGGGGCAGTTCGTCGGGCTGAGTATCTCGACCTTCGCGAGGCTGTCCGCCGACTGATCGCCCTCGGTGAGAGATACGACGGGCGACTTGAGCGGGATGTCGAGCAGCGCGGACGTCTCCCTGGCCACGCCGACCATCGAGAGCAGGTCGGACCGGTTGGGGGTCACATACGTGACGTAGACGGGCTCGCCCTCGAACTCGCGGATCTCTTCGACCTCCATGCCGGCCATGGTCAAGCGATCGGCAAGCTCTTGGACAGCAAGCCCGAAGTCGGCGTACTCTTTCAGCCATGTGACAGGTACTAGCACGTTGGGAATCCTCAAACAGCGGCAGGACGGTCAGAACTGCCTGAGAAAACGAACGTCGTTCTCGAGGAACAGACGCAAATCGTCAATCGCATAGGTGAGCATCGGCATGCGCTCGATCCCCAGACCGAATGCGAAGCCGGTATACTTCTCGGAGTCATAGCCGAACCGTTCGAGAATGTTCGGATGGATCAGGCCTGCTCCGCCAAGCTCGAGCCAGCCGCTCATCTTGCAGATGCCGCAGCCGGCGCCCTTGCACATCACGCAGCTTATGGCAACCTCGGCTCCCGGCTCGACGAACGGGAAGAAGTCCGGGCGGAACCTCACTCGGGTCTCCGGGCCGAACATCTGCTGCGCAAAGTGAGCGAGCGTGCCCTTCAGGTCCGCCATGCTGATGCCTTCATCGACGGTGAAGCAGTCCACCTGGTGGAACGTATGCGAATGTGTCGCGTCCACTGCCTCATAGCGGAAGCAGCGGCCCACGGTGGCGATTCTCAACGGCGGCTGGCGGGTCTCGAATACTCGTCCCTGTAGCGCCGTGGTCTGTGTCCTGAGTAGCAGGTCGTTGGTCACGTAGAACGACATCTGCTCATCCATCGCGGGATGGTCTTCGGGGTAGTTGAGCGAGTCGAAGTTGTAGCGATACTGCTCCAACTCCGGGCTCTCCATTATCTCGTAGCCCAGCCCGATGAAGATCTCTTTGACGCGTTCGATAGTGGTGGTAAGTAGATGACGTCTGCCGACCCTGAACATCCGGCCGGGTAGGGTGACGTCGACCGCCTCCTGTGCCAGGCGGCGGTCGGATTCCTCTACGCGGATGGCCTCGCCCTTGCGAGCGAGCGACTCCTCGAGATGGCTTCGGAGTTCGTTCACGCGCCGGCCGAACTCCGGGCGGAGTTCGCGGGGCACCTCGCCCACACTTCGCAGGAGTTCGGTTACCTTACCCTTGCGCCCGAGATACCTGACCTGGACCTCACTCAGATCGGCGGAGGAAGCCGCCTGTTCGATGGCCTGCTCCCCCTCAATCCGCAGGGCGTTGATCCGCTCCTGCACCGATCCGACATCATGTAGCTGCTCAGGCATAGTGTTTGCTTCTTCTACTGCAGGGAGGGCGTCGAGGCCCTCCCGGTGCGGGTGACCGCAGAGGGATCCCCCTCAGGTTCGGGAGAAACCTCTACATACTTAGGCTGCGGCCTAACCTCGGACTTTCGCGACCAGCGCGGCGAACGCGGGCTGGTCGTTGACCGCCATGTCGGCGAGGATCTTGCGGTCGATCTCGATTCCGGCCTTGTTGAGGCCCTCGATGAATCGGCTGTAGGTCATGCCTTCCTGACGGGCAGCCGCGTTGATGCGCGCGATCCAGAGCTGCCGGAACTCACGCTTCTTCGTGCGGCGGTCTCGATATGCATACTGAAGCGCGTGCTGGACGGCCTCATTTGCGGTCTTGTAGAGATGACTTCGGTTTCCCCAGTAACCCTTGGCGCGGTCGATGATCTTCTTGTGCCGCTTATGGGTCATGGTTCCACGTTTGATTCGTGGCATCTGACGTTCTCCTTTCGATAATGCCGCTCAAGCCTCAGATTGTTGGGGCCTCGCGTTGGTATGGCCCGCTTGGAGCGGCGTGGGTGTTTCGTTAGGCTCCGAGGCCGGGCATCATTCGGCGGATTCTCTTCTTGTCGCCGGTCGGAACGTTGGTCTCGATATCAAGGCTCCGTCGCCGCGAGCCGTCCTTCTTCATCATCAGGTGGCCCTTGCCGGAACTCCGGTGCTGGATCTTGCCGGTGCCGGTGACGGTGAACCGCTTCGCAGCGGACTTCTTCGTTCTGATCTTGGGCATTCGCTTAATTCCTTTCAAGACACACTTGCCACGAGTTCATGAGCCCTCTAATTATTGGGGCTGGAGTTCGACTCCAGCCCCAATAATCAGAGGGTCAGCCCGTGGCAAGGTCTAGTTCCATAGCCAGTGTCCCGTCTGGGACGACAGGGCGACTCAACTCTTGGGGCTGAGGATCATTGTCATCGTTCGGCCTTCGATTCCCGGATGCTTTTCTACCGAGGCGAGCTCGGAGGTCGCCTCGATAATCCGGTCCATAGAGCGCCTGGCAAACTCAGGATGCGTGATCTCCCGGCTCTTGAACTGGATGGTGATCTTCACCTTGTTCCCATCCTTCAGGAACTCCAGGGTATGCTTGAGCTTGAACTGGAAATCATGTTCATCGGTCGCCGGGCGCATCTTGATCGTCTTCATCTCGCCGATGTGATGCTTCTTTCGCTGCTCCCGATCCCGCTTTCCCTGCTCGTACTTGTGCTTGCCGTAGTCCATTATCTTGCACACGGGAGGAACGGCCGTCGGGGAGACCTCGATCAGGTCCAACCCCTTCTCCCGGGCAAGTGCCAGCGCTTCCCGAACGGGCATGATGCCGAGCTGTCCACCCTCGTCATCGACCAGCCGGCATTCGCGTGCACGGATGCGCTCATTTAGCCTGAAATCTCTGTTTATGTGCAATCACCTCAAGAAGAATTGACCGCCCTGAACACATCGACACAAATCGTGCATCCCGGGGTCACATGTTTCCACAATTCTGACCTTTAGTATATCAGAGCGCGGTCAATCTGTCAACTCTTTACTGATACGAGCGAGGAAGTCGTCTGCTGCCATAGAACCGAGATCACCCTCTTCTCGCTGCCTGACCGACACGGCGCCGGCCTCCGCTTCTCTGTCTCCGACCACGAGCATGTACGGAATCTTCTGTACCTGGGCTTCCCGGATCTTGAAACCCGTCTTCTCGTTCCGCGTGTCCACGTTGACTCGGACGCCCATCGCGCGCAGTCTCTCGGCCAGCGCGTGCGAGTACTCGTGATGCCTGTCCGCGATCGGGAGGATGACTACCTGCATCGGCGCAAGCCACAACGGGAACGCGCCGCCGTATTCCTCGATGATGATGCCCATGAACCGCTCGATCGAGCCGAGCACGGCGCGGTGGATCATGACCGGCCGATGCGGCTTTCCGTCGTCGCCGATGTACTCGCACTCGAACCGCTCCGGCATCGAGAAGTCGAGCTGGATGGTGCCGAGCTGCCACGAGCGCTTCATCGAGTCCGTGATGTGGAAGTCGATCTTCGGGCCGTAGAACGCACCGTCGCCGGGGTTGATCGCATACTCGATCCCCTTGGACCTGAGCGCCTCCTGGAGCGCGTGCTCGGCGGTCTCCCACATCTCGTCCGATCCGATCGACTTCTCCGGCCGCGTGCTCAGCTCGATGCGGTACTCGGTGAAGCCGAACTTCGAGTAGATCGTCTGGATCAGGTCGATGACGCCGACAATCTCGCTCTGGATCTGCTCGGGCGTGCAGAAGATGTGCCCGTCGTCCTGGGTGAACGCCCTTACGCGGAAGAGTCCGTGCAGGACGCCGGATTTCTCGTGCCGGTGGACGTGCCCAAGCTCGGCCATCCTCATCGGCAGGTCGCGGTACGAGCGCAGGTCGTTCTTGTAGATCAGGATCAGGCCGGGGCAGTTCATCGGCTTGACGGCGTATGTCTGCTCGTCGATATCGACAAAGTACATGTTCTCGCGGTAGGTGTTCCAGTGGCCGCTCCGGTGCCAGAGGTCCTCGCTGAGGATCGACGGCGTCCTGACCTCGGAGTAGCCGCGCTCGCGGTGGATCCGGCGCCAGTAGTCCATCAGCTCGTTGAGGACGATCATGCCCTTGGGATGCCAGAACGGGAAGCCGGGGCCCTCCTCGTGGAAGCTGAAGAGATCGAGGTCGCGGCCGAGCTTGCGGTGATCGCGCTTGCGAGCCTCTTCGAGCCTGGTGAGGTAGTCCTCCAGCTCGTCCTTGGTGAAGAAGGCGGTCCCGTAGATGCGCTGGAGCATCGGGTTCTTCTCGCTGCCGCGCCAGTACGCGCCCGCGACGCTAAGCAGCTTGTACGCCTTGACCTTGCTAGTGTAGCTGACGTGCGGGCCTCGGCAGAGATCGACGAAGTCACCCTGCTGGTAGACGGTGATGGTCTCGTCCTCGAGTTCGCGCAGCAGTTCGAGCTTATACGGCTCATCGGCGAAGATCCGCTCGGCCTCAGCCTTGGTGACCTCCTTGCGGATGATCGGCAGGTTGGCCTTCACGATCTCCTTCATGCGGGCCTCGATCTTCTCCAGGTCCTCGGGTGTGAATCCCTCGGGCCGGTCGAAGTCGTAGTAGAACCCATCCTCGATCGCCGGGCCGATGCCGAGCTTGGTCCCCGGGTAGAGGTCGGTAACGGCCTGAGCCAGAACATGGGCGGCGCTGTGTCTGAGCGTCACGATATCGGGAGCGTTGTCTTCCACCACAGTCATCTCCTTCGGTGCGGGCTTAGCTCATCCGTAGACGAACCAACTCCTTATAATACAGGATTCGCGCCGGATTTGGCAAACGTCGGGCACGGCTGACACGTCGGTCGCGTCCACCCCGTACAGGAGGGATCTTGCGTTGGTGGATGCCTGTCCTGAGCCAGTCGAAGGGATGATGCTAATCCCGACGGTCGGGTCCCGGCGGCGGTCGGAGTTGCCGATCTCCGATCGGAAAACTCCTCCTACACTGTGCTCGGGGTTACCGGGCACAAACCGCCCGGAAAACCCCTCCTACACAGACAACGACGTGCAGATGAGCTGCGTTTGCCCTGTATGAGTGAAGAGGACCAACCATACTGCATTATTATCGGCTTTTTTTTGTGCCCTCCTCTTGCCGATTCCCAAGCAGAATGCTATAGTGTAAGCAGAGGCAGCAGGGAAAGCTGTCCAATGGAGGGTAGGAGGTAAAGATGAAAGCAGCATCGGTTGTGTTACTTGTCGTGACCCTGGCGGC